>ERZ651768.588-NODE-588-length-27263-cov-3.651512_pt1 | contig 27263 bp, 21 predicted proteins | sample MGYA00514754_ERZ651768 | MGnify/ENA metagenome assembly ERZ651768
CGTCTAGCATTAGCCTTGAGTTGCAACAAGTCATCGACCTGCAACTTGTCACCAAACCCTAAAACCTCAATATCGTACTGCTCACGAATTGACGGCAACAAAACGTTGTGTGCAACTTCGATTGCACGAGAAATTCTTGATTGTCCACCAGCGTCCTGAAGCCGCATACTCTGTGAGACATCCACAAGTACCGGAACTACTATGTCTGGATTTGCTACTCTTCGCTCAACCACCATTGGACGTTGAAGGATCGCTAAAAGAAGAATCAGCGTTATGAACCGTAAGGTGGCAAGTACTAATCGTTTTTCTTTCGACAACGGTTGCATCGCCGAACGCGCATAGGTCCAAGCCGCCATGAAAATTAGTGCGGCAACGAGGCCAACATTCACCCATAAGGGAAAAAGATTACCGAAGCGCATGAAAGTCGTCTGAATTATTTCAACGTGGTTTCTGTGACACTAACGACCTGAAGTAAGTGTCAACCAGATCACGATATTCTTCAGGCATTCGGTCGTCAGCACCGGCGTTGACACTATCAGACATCTCCTCTTTAGCAAGGTAATCAGAGCGTCGCGCGTCGAATCTCTCAAGCGCAAGTTCCACATCACGTCTAAGCGCCTCCCATTGCGAATAATCTTGCTTAAACGCCTGTGTGCCTGGAGCCGACACACTCCTTCGATTTTCAACTTGATTCGCCAAACGTTGATCTAGGGCAGAATTGTCTCTGCGCAGTTCATCAAGAAGATCTTGAGTTGCATGAAGCGCTCGATCGTACTCACCAAGCAAGTCGGTCAATGACGGTACTTCATTAGCACCAGGATTATTCGAGGTGAGTTGATTACCAGACAGCGCCTCTATCTGACGCTCAATAGGAGCGAGACGGTCACGAAGGTCGCTTGACTGGGCTAGTTGCTCAGAAAAACGCTCTGCGTCGGCGTTATCACGGTGGCTTGCGGCCCCAATACGCTCTGTCACTCGGTTAAGTGCTTCTGTTATTTCATTTTCCCTGACAAAAAAGTCTCTCATTTGCTCTTCAGAAATCGCATCATTTTCTGAATCGAATATCGCGAGCATATCAGTAACCGATTCACGCATTTGTTCAGGCACGCGTGCTTCTCTAAATTCACGAACCGCCCTTTCAAGTACCGTGTCTGATTCACCAACAGGCGAAGATGCTACTGATTGAACATCGCGTTCAAATGTCTCCGTTCGTTCCGCCAAACGTCGTTGCACCGAGGCTCTTTGATTTCTACTCTCAGGGTTTGCCTCACCTTGAGCTAGGTCATGCGATTCCATTTCGAGACGCTGTTGAGCGTTAGCCAACTGCAGCGCTTCCAAGTGCAACTCTTTCAGAAGTTTCGGCCATTCTTCTGCATCATATTTACGTAATTCATGTTCTAAGTTTCGCAACTGTCCAAGAGCGTCATCGCTACTTGAACCAACGCCAGGTAAGTCTTCACGTCTCAAATTACTTGTTACACTCCGCATCGCTTCAGATAAATTACGAATTTGCTCATCAAGATCGCTCGAATTTGTTGAGGTAGACGCCATTCGACGAGTGTCACCGACCTGGCGCCTTAACTCTTCAACCTCTGACCGTATGTCGTTTTGCTCACGAGTCATGCGGTCAAGTTGTCGTCGAATTTCTTCAACATTCATTTGTGCTCTCTGACGCTCTAGCAGGCGTTGTTCCTGGCTGATAGCGTTTTGGCGACGAGCAAGTTCGCGTACGCGTTCCAGCGATTCACTTCGCTTCTTCTCTTCCACCTGCGATCCTTGCGATCTCAATTCGTAGTTTGTCTGCTGTTCTCTTTGTAGCTCGCGATCAAATAAAGCAGAAAGATCCACGGTCGATTGACCTGAACCTCCACCAGCTCGCATTCGCTGCTGCGACACTTGACGTCGACGGTTCTCTACCTGTGCTTTCAGCAACTGACTTAGAGCCTCCATTTCGAATGGCAGAGCTTTAGCACTGTTAGCCTTACCTAGCCAGTTTTCAGCACTAGCCATCGCTTGGTCGGCTAATACCAACGGATTGTTCATGGGTCCAGTTTGGTTCCTTGCATCCGCTTGCCGAACACGCCGATCATTTAAGCCTCCGACCTGTCTGACAAGCGCTCTTAACTCACTCTGGGCCCGCGCCACCACCAGCATTTCTTCATCTAACAAGTTCTGTTGTTCAAATTTCCACGTCGCAATGATGATCTCTTTTTGTGCAGCAATAAGATCATCTATTCCGCTATTTGAACTACCTGTCTGTTGTTGACTCTGTGCTAACTCGAACTCTTGTTCAAAAGGCATCACGTCAAGAAAGAAAATATCGCTTCGTGATTCGACAGACGCCTTCGCCCGATTCACATCCCTAACACGTGCATAGTAGGTAACAAAATCACCTGGTTGCACTTTCATGTCTTCAAGATACAAAGTGTGTAACTCTACTAATTCCGTTGACGCCAGTGCATGTTTAAAAGGAATGATTTTTTCGTTACCGCCTCCAACAGAGTAGACTAGCTCGAATTTTTCGAATCCGTAATCATCATCAGCCAACACTTCGACCGTTACTTCTTCTAACTGAGTCACTGAACGGTCAGCCGCTGGTCGTAGAAATCTCACTTCTGGAGGGCGGTCGTCAATGGCACGGACAAAGTACTTCATCGCGTCTTTTAAATTCAGGCCGTCAACATCGGTAAAATTCACTTGGTACGAGTCATTCCCTGAGATTTCAAATGTACCCTCCAGGATCGAAGGCCCATCCACGTGGCCTACCAAGTCAAGTCGTCCGGCATTGTCCAGCAGAAGGTCTCCCTCATGCACCCCTTTATTAGCATGAATAAATAACGTCACCTTGGTGCCAGGTGGAGCATAAATGTCGCCGCCATCCAGCTCAACACGACTTTCTAATCCCGTAAATGATGGGTATTCGTATTCAACATCAATCCGCTCAACACGTGGTGCTGTTAACACCATGACTGAATACTCGTTTGATTTTGCGCTAGCGGCTCTTACACGATAGTTAAAGCTATCCGTGACAGAGGTTAATTCGAACTCGTATCCCTCATCAACAGACTGCATATCAATTTCACGCAAGCCTGATGATTGATTCAATTCTAAAATTGGTCGTGTCCTTCCAGATGCAGCGCTCACACCAGCGAGCGTTACCCGTATACGTACAGACTGCCCTTCAACAACTGTAAGGTCACCGGGTTCAACTTTAATCAATACATTTTCTGGGAACGCGTAGAGCTGAACCGCGCCGGTAACTCGTTGCCCTGGTTCGACCGCAAGACTTAAAACAAATATCAAACTAGTCACTGTTACTACGCCATAACTAGCCATACGGAAAAGTTGTGCGCGGCTGATCACTCGTTCAAGATCTACCTCACGTAATCGCGCTATCGTATCGGCCAACACAAGAGTTCCGATAGCACGGTTCTCTAAACTGTGAGCCACTTCCGCGGCACTAGCAAAACTGTCTCCAAGTTCAGGTATAGATTCCTCAACAAACCTAGCCAACTTGCGATTGTTTGGAAGTAAGCATGTACGGCAAAACAGCCAGACTAAAAAAGTTACAACCATGCTGCAGGTCACCAATGCAAGCACAATCAATGGCAAGTCAGTCGGTTGCCAAACAGTTTCGACGGCCACAGCCAGGACCACAATTAAACTAACAGCGAGTCCCACGTGCCCAACAAGTCTGAGCAAGTTATTTGTTATCCAACGCCGCCGTATATGCGTCAATACCGAATCGAATTCCGTAATTTGATTATTAACCATTAAGTTAGCTCGTTCGAGCACTGAGCAGACTTTCCGTCATCAAGATGGCCAGCATCAGACCAAATATGTACTGCCAGTATTGGTGAACATCATGCCCTTCACTTAACGATTTACCCATCGTGGAATCGACAACCTCACGATGCCGATCAACAGCTGCCATAAACTCATCCATACTAAGTCGATTGAGATCAGATTCGGCACTATCAACATTAATGACAATGCGCCTACCAGAAGCAGCTAGGGTTGCAAACCCGGGTCGCTGCGCTACCTCTCGCGGAACGTTGCCAACAATAAAATCATGTGACATCTCTCGTTCAGCAGTTAGATATTGGACGATCTCGTGCACGAATGGTACGAACGTGGGATGACGAGGAAAATTATTCCATTCGTTGTTCAGATCAGAACCAAAGACGATTACGGTGCCGTCACCGATTGTTGATTCAACCAGTGCTGGAAACCCATCACTAAAACTAGCTAAGACCTCTGCTTGCCCATCAAGTGTGATCGTCATGGTCGAAGAAAACCCCACTTGACTGAGATTGCCAAGGCGATCACCAAAGGCTCTCCAAATTGTATGACGTCTATTAGCTGGAATTAAGTTCCGCTCTAGATTTGTCAGCCGGCTGGGTGACAAAGTTAGAGTTCCTTGAAGAAACGCGTTAACCGTAGCCGGTTCAACATCTTTCCCTGCGACAATTAACACTCCTCCGCCATTGGCAGCAAACTCGGTAAGCACTAGTTGACTCGCTTGATCTAAGCCTCTTGTCGTCAACAATAAAACTGCAGCTAGGTTATTTGGATTGGTCGACTCTATCAACGGTGCAATATTCGTACCCGGAATCAACACAACCTGAAAGCCAGTCTGTTCACGACCAACACCTAGAGCCTGTTCAAGATAAAATCCGTCAGTATTCAAGTTTTCACCAGTCGTTACCACTAGTAACGACTTTGGTTCAGGACCCTTCAGCAACATATAGCGTGAGTTGTCGATAGCCACACCTTGAGGATCATGCAAGACCACTTGTACTTCTCCAGACTTCGGCAGGACAACTGGAAATACCACTTCCACAGTCTGACCAGCTGGCGCAACAATCTCAGACTGAGCAATTTCTTGCTCGTCAAGCAAAAGGCGTACAGACGTACCTTGAACTCCAACTCCACTGTTTAAAATCATCGCCACTGTTCGAGTTGGCTCCGGTCGAATCTGAATAAGGGCCATATTGTCCAGCGGTGCTCCAATATCGACGACACTAATATCAACTTTCTCAGGTAACCTCGCACGATTTGATTCACGCCAACCAGTAAACTGAAGGTCACTTATGACCGTAATACGACCCGCTCGCTGGCCGATGAGTTTCGCCGCATGGTCTAAACCCGCGGAATAGCTTGTCGCCCCTGCACCTGGCATCAGTTGCCTGAGTTTCGCGACGGCAGACTGGCGGTCGAACGACGGTTCAACAATGACTTGGGCGACGGTGTCGAAAGCAGTTACAGCCACCGCATAGTCATCCGGAGCACCACGTAGTGCCTCTTCGGCGAACTGTAGCGCTCGGTTAAATTGACCGTCAACCGTCATACTAAATGAAACATCGACTGCCACCACGAGAAGCGGCCTACTGTCTGCACCAACTGCATCAGTTGAGTAGGGACGAGCGTAACCGAGAACCAGCAGCACTAAGGCGACAACCCTCAATATCAATAGTAACCAGTCACTTAAACTACGGCGAGAGGTCCGCTCTATTGGCGTTCGACGTAGTAGCCGAACGGCGCTGAATGAGACCGTTGGAGCTGTCTCACGCTTAATTAAATGCAATGCAATCGGCACTGCAATCGTTAACAAGCCGAATAAAAAGGCGGGGACAAGAAGGGAAAATCCTAGCATGATGTCAACTAATCCAAGAACTGCCCGATGCCTATCTCGAGACTTAACCTCGACGGCTACGGTTCGACAGATAGTGCATTAGTGAAAGGTCCAGCGGCTTAGACGTATCCACAAGATGATAATCAACGTTGACAAGTTTAAGGTCTCGGTCGTACTTTGCAACTAATTCCTCAATGGCTTGAATATAGTCTGTTCTTACTTGTGATGGCATGACCATTAATTCATCCGAGGATTCTGGATCATGAAATTTCGTGGCACGTTCGAAAGGAAATTCGAGCTCATCAGGATCGAGAATTTGAAACACAATGACATCATTGCCACCAAAGCGAAGATGCTTCAAACCGCGGACAACCTTGTCTGGATCATCTAATAAATCAGAAATAATTACGACTACACTACGTTTGACCAATGATTCCGCTAACAAATGGAAAGGCTTTGCAAGATTTGATTGTTGCCCTAAAAGCAATTGGTCCAAAGCCAGCAACACAGCGCGTAGCTGTCCAGGACGAGAGCTCGCTCGTACATGATTAACAACATGATCATCGAACGCCATAAAGCCCACCGAATCCCGCTGATGCGTCATGAGATAGCTCAGGGACGCCGCGAGATAGGAACCATAATCTAATTTAGTTAATCCACGCGACCCATAACCCATGGATGCACTCACATCGAGCAACACGTGACACTCAACGTTGTTTTCCGCATCGAATTTCTTGACGTAATGGCGGTCGGTTCGTGCATATACCTTCCAATCGATCATGGACAAAGCATCGCCAGGTAAGTACTGCCGGTATTCTGCAAATTCAACGCTAAAGCCCTTCATTGGACTTCGGTGTAACCCAGCCAGAAAGCCTTCAACAATGGTTCGAGCTCTAAGTTCCATAGAGCCCATACCTGCAATAATCGCAGGGTCCAATAAACGTAATTCTTTGCCTGTAACAGAATTTGCCACTTTATAGACCACTCTTCGGCACTGGAACTGCTTCAAGTAAACGTTCTACGACAGCATCTGCATTAATACCTTCGGATTCAGCATAAAAATTAGTGATAATTCGATGCCGTAAAATAGGCGACGCCAGCGAGACGATATCGCTAACCGCCACATGATAGCGTCCTTGCATCAACGCACGGGCTTTGCCTCCCAGAATCAGTGACTGCGATGCTCGTAAGCCGGCACCCCATTTCACCCATTTGTTCACAAACTCAAAATTCGCCGGGCGACCTGGCCGAGATGCATCAACTAACCGCACCGCATAGCGTGCAACTTCTTCAGAAACAAAAACATGACGCACGCATTTCTGAAATTCCAAAACGTCAGCACCACGCAACACACAATCAAGATCATTTTGCTCGAGCCCAGTCGTTTTAGTTACAACTCGGACTTCATCATTTTCTGATAGATAGGTCATCACGATGTTGAACATGAATCGATCGAGCTGCGCCTCGGGTAACGGATAAGTCCCCTCAAGCTCAATAGGATTCTGCGTTGCCAACACGAAAAATGGACGTTCTAGTTCGTACGTGCGACCTGCTGCTGTAACATGAAACTCCTGCATGGCTTCAAGTAACGCCGCCTGCGTCTTTGGTGGTGTTCGGTTAATCTCATCAGCTAAAACAATTTGGGCAAACACTGGACCTTTGACAAAACGTAGGGCACGATGACCGTCATCTTCATCTAGAATCTCGGTTCCAGTGATGTCAGCTGGCATTAAATCTGGAGTAAACTGAATCCGACGAAATGTTAGGTCAAGTATCTCAGCCAAGGTTTTGATTAGCAGGGTCTTGGCTAACCCCGGTACTCCTGTAATGAGACAGTGCCCCCCTGTAAATAGAGCCGTTAGAACTAGATCAATACATTCATCTTGCCCAACAATAATCTTCTGCAGTTGCTGAACAATTTGCTGGCGGCCGTGCACCACCCGCTCGGCTAACTCGTCGGCTATGACTTGGGACTTTGTATCCATCCTGATGTCGGTTCCCAATTCTCTCTCCCAGACACTTAGACTTTGTATCAGTGCGTTAGTGCATAAATAATTTCATTAATAATCATCCGATAGGCTTGTCTTGTGTACTGAATAAACCCAGGATATTCCTCTGCATTCGACCACTCCCAACCATCACCCATATCAGTATTCCAGTTAATCAACACCATAGCTCGCCCATTATCGTCAAGGATAGCTCGGAGACGTGGAACGAAGCCTCCCTTTTCCCACGTCCGACCGCTAAAAAAGGCGCCGAGCCCTGGGATCTGTGGATACCTTTCGACTGTGTAAAAACAACTAAAAATTGGATGATCGGGCTCCAGATTTACAATCTCGCGATCCGGTAACACCCGGCCAATCTCTTTAACAAAGTGTTCCCACTCAAGTGGACCGTGAAAATCATCAAACGTCAAAGTTCCACCACGCAAAAGAAACTCTCTGAGGCGAGGCACCTCCTCTTCTCGTAGGTGCAAGTTGCCAGGCTCAACAATATAAATCCAGGGATACTCCCAGAGACGTTCGTCATTCAGAGTAATCACAACGGGATCATTGACTTGAATCGCAGTGACAGTCTTTAAACGCCGTGACAAATTCTGTTCAGCAGCCGGTGCATCGATAGCCCAGGGCGCATTCCAGGAACGTCGAAAGCGAGTTTCGTTAGCGCTTTCCGACTGATATCGAATCCGCACAAAAGTCCACTCTAGACCAGCAAACCGATCGGCGGAAATCACAGGCACTTGCGCATGAACAAAAGGCAAAAAACGTGTTCCAGCAGTCCAAACCAACACAATTACAATCGCCACATAGCAGCAAGCACCTGCGCCATGCCAACACCTCCCATTGACTCGCTGCTGCAATCGACCCTTCCCTTCCATTATCTTCTTTAGGTGCTACTGAATTGCCCGCAATAACAACTCTTGAGCTCTCTCGTAGGATGGCGCTAACTCTAACGCTAATAACGCTTCCCGTTTAGCATTTTCGGTTTGTCTATTCAGTAGATAAGCTTCCGCCAAGTCAGTATAGGCGACCACAGTGTCAATTGGACCGGTAGCCAGCCCCAAACGAAATTCCAGAATCGCATTGTCATAATCCCCACGCTCCACCGCTAGCCGTCCAAGCACACCGTGAGGTCCAGAGTCGAACGGATCAATCGTTGCAATGCGGCTGTACGCAAGCACCTTGTACTCTGCATTGTCGGTTTCTTCCGCTAGAGCCGCCAAACGTCGAGCTGGTTCAAGGCCCGTCTGGTCATGATCAAGTAACGTCGCAAACTCACTCATAGCTTGGTCTCGACGGCCTTGCTGTATTGCAATATCAGCCAATAAGGCGTGAGGGCTATTCGGCCCAGAAGCGATAGGAACCAGTTGCGCTGCACCTTGAAGCACATCAATTGCCTCATCTAATTGACCTGCTTCATACAAGGCTTGTCCTAAGTCCCGTTGCAATTCGTAATTTTCTGGGTGATTGAGAGCCAATGAGCGCAAGGTTTGGATATGATCTCCATCCTCCAATAACTCGTTTATCTCAAGGGCTCGCAAAGCTCTACTTAGCGCATCGAAACGCACTGCCAGAGCTTTAGTAAACTCTTCTTGAAGTTCGTCCAAATTAATATTGGCGGCGCGTACGAGCGCAGTATCCGTATCCAAACCATCACCATACGCACGCAGCAATTCGTGCAGCACGCTTTCACCATAACCTTCGACAAGGTACTCAACCACAAGAGAGGCCTCGTAGTACGCGAGCGCAATCGTCTGGGGTTGAGCAAAACCAGCATTAAGATCGCGTAGTTTTATAATCGCTCCGTCGTTAAGGGCTCGTCCGAATGCCATCTCCATTCCGCGACCCCATGCTGAGTTTGCCAGCCTTTCTTCGTAAACAGAAATTCCTTCAGTCAACCATCGTGGGACTCGATTATTCGACATGTGCAGGGTAATGACATGCGCCATTTCGTGCCACAGTGTCGCCTGCCAATTGAAGGTGCCAGGCGGCCAAGCCTGCGGAGAATCCAGAGTCACAACTCGACCAAAACATGCACCTAGGGCCCCAACCATGCCAGGTAATCCTACGTTCCGTACGGCAAAATCGTCATGACGAGGAAATATCTCGATCAAAATCGGGTCCTTCAAGACAACGCCGTAACGGTTAGACAGCGTTTCTAGTGCATCGCCAGCCAATGAAACCGCGTACTCACCAAGAACATTCGCCTCATCTGGATGCAACCTTACAATCAGATTGTCGCGATGGATTGTTACGAACTCTTCCACCGCATCCAGCATCTTAAGCAAATTAAAAGTGATTACATTAAAAGGATCCGTTTCAAAAGACCGCTTTAGCACGAGACGTGCGGCGTCTTCGTCACCAGTTCTCAAGAGGTGCATCCCTAATTCTGATTGCGCTCGTGAGTTATCCGGGTCGAGCGCAAGAGCTCGATTAACAAGCGTCACTGCCTCGTCAAATCGATAGTGGCGGGCAACCTGTGCACCCACAATGCGGTAGACATCTCCATATTGTGGATTAATCGACAACACACGCCTGACCTCGGCTTGAAAATCGTCCTGACGATTTTCAATATAGGCAATGGCTGCTCGCAAGGACCGCATTCCCAGGTCCAGTGGATTAATTTCGAAAGCCTGCCCAAGCGACGCTTCGGCCACTTTGCTACGCCCATCGTCGTATGCGAGTTCGGCAATAAGTAGGTGTGCACCAATGAGAGTCTTGTCGATCTTCAGCGATTGCTTTGCGGCTTCGATTGCTGCAGAAGGATTTTCATCCCGCAATGATTGTGCGACCCCAAGATGAGCTGGCGCCCAATCACTATCACTACTTAAGGCGACCTGGAACGACCGCCCAGCATCCTTATTATTGTGTTTCTCAAGGAGGAGTTCACCCCACGCTGTATTGATCGCCGGATCTCCAGGCGCGAGGGACGCCGCACGTCTGAAGTACTGGTTTGCAGCCCGGTATTGCCCGAGAGCTTGAGCGGCCCTCCCCAAGCGTAATAATTCAATGTCTGTGCGTTGATTTCTGGCAGCAGCAAGAATTGGCCTCAAACTAGCAACGGCTTCTGACTCACGCCCGACCAGTTTCATAAGGAGGCCGAGTTCAAGTGCTGCTTCACCAATTGGATCAACTTCAACCGCAGAGGTCAGAATCTGTTCAGCGTCTTCATAATCACCACGACGAATCAATATCCGCGCTTTCACAGCCGCCCCGGCAACATCATTGGGAGTCAGATCCTTAATCAGACGCTCAACTTCAACAAAATCACCGTGTCCCAACGCACGTGTCGCTACCCGAAGGAATCCATCTCCCGTAGCTTGGTCAAAAGCAGGAATCTCTTCCGAGAGAGATCCGGCGAAAAGCGGTACCGTGAAGCAAATTAGACTAAGTGCTGTAAAAAACGAGGGTCGCCCACACCCAGTAGACTTGAAGCGCAATTCTTTAGCCACGTAATTTGACACGAGTGGCCTGATTATAACCTTGAGCAACACGGAATCTCTAACCGATCTCCTAAATAGGTAGACCAGTCAGAAAGCAATCAGAAAATCACTTGTCAATTAAAAGAATGCCACCGACTGCTGTGAAGGAATTTCAAACGTACGCCGGCAACGATTACAGGTCAAGACGTCGTCGACTCGCACGAAATAATTGCGGAGTTTACCAAATATTGCTCGATCGTGTTCATCTGCTCCACTCGGGAGTTTGTCTTTCCTAGTACGCTTAATCCAACGAACCTGGTAATCATCTCGATGCCCGCACTTAGAACATGTGCAGGTAGCGACCTTTGATTCTGACTTTTCGAGAAAAAAATTACTCTCGTGAAGTGCCATTGTAAGTTCACTCGCCCTTAATACAACTAACAAGCGACCACATTCTTGGTACGTTTACTTTCTTTATTGATTCTGGATTAATGCCCGTCTGGGCAAAAAAGGCTTGCATGTCCAAATCTAACTTGAATCCCACATGTACAGTCATCGGTGACAACAGTTGTTCGATACGAGAAAGAACAGGATTTTCACTCTTAAAGTGATTCAGAAAGACTACTCGCCCTCCAGTCCGACAAACTCGTACCATCTCGCGTGCCACCTGAACAGGGTCTGAAACGACACTCATTAAGTACGGCGCATACACCGTATCAAATGACTCATCTGGAAATTTCAAATTGGCTGCATCCATTTGAAGCAGTCGCATGTTGCTTACGTTGTGCCGTTGAATACGCCGGGCTGCCTTTTCAAGCATGGAAGCAGATAAATCCACGCCAGTAACCGAACAATGACGAGGATAGAGTGTCGCATTAATAGCTGTACCAACACCCACTTCTAACACTTTGTCTCCAGGCTTGATCGATATATTACGGATTGCTTCTAGACGACCTGCATGCAATGTTGGACCGAAAAATACATCGTAGACAGATGCTAAATTCCCATAGACTTTTTCAACAAAGTCAGTTTTAACTGCAGTGACAGACAACGCCCGACTAGCCACATCAGATGTGGCTATGATTTCGGTATCAGGTGCAGATTCTTCTTTAAATAATGACAGCAACCATTCCTCCACTCACACGTGAAGTATCGACTCCACTCGCGACTCAGTACCTTTAAATGAAGACCAGCAGACCAACCGGTACAGCATTCATGCGTTTACAATTTGACTATAACCTGTCCATGAACAACGAGCAAGGTTCGTCACACTCAGGTCCAAGCTAAGCATTCTAATTTTAATATCTTTTCAGTTAGGAAGGTTTGACACTACTAGATCGCACCAGTATAGTTTTTGTTGTTAAACCAAGATTTAGAACGCATGGTTCCTCCTAATAGTACCAGACATACTGAACACAAAATTAAAAATGCGTGAATTTCTAGTGAGGCAATTTAAGCAAACCGCCACGAAGATTATCTGAGCCTATGACTGATCCTAAAGATCCTATCTCACCTAATCGATGGCGAGCGCCTGATTGGCCTACCTCATCGACAGACGATGATGCCCTCCACGATCCTGCAGACAATAAACACGGGAACCAGCACCGTTCATCAAGTGTTGGCAAGAATGCTGCCGACGCCCAATCTGCAAACGTTAGCACGACCCGCCCTACACTCTTAACTCGAATTGGAGAAGAATTTGTAGCCTGGATCAAAACGCTTGCCTCCGCTGCTGTCTATGCCACGCTTATCGTCACGTTTGGTTTTCAGGTAGCTCGAGTCGAAGGACAAAGCATGGCACCTACGTTGATAGATCAGGATCGTCTTATCGTCAATAAATTAATCTATCGTCTCACTGAACCGCACCGCAGTGAAATCGTTATGCTGTATTACCCAATCGATCCGGACAAGTCGTTCGTGAAACGAGTGATTGCTGAAGAGGGAGATGCAGTGGCAATTGACAGAGGTCAGGTGTTCGTTAATAACGTTCCCCTACCTGATGAGTACGTACCGCAAGACTATCGAAGTTACGAAGACTATGGCCCCACGATTGTACCTAAGGGCTACTATTTCGTAATGGGAGACCATCGGAACAATAGTTCAGACAGCCGACACTGGGGCATGGTACCCAAGAAATACATAATCGGACGTGTGCAATTACGTTGGTGGCCGATACCTACTGCTCGGTTTTTCTGATAGGCAACTCAATAGCTTAATCAACGTAAAGCTCTTCTATAGCGATTTTCCATCGATCTTCGATCACCCGACGGCGCGCCTTCATTGTTGGCGTCAGTTCGCCACTCGCTATCGTAAATTCTGTTGGTAGTAACGCAAATCGCTTGACCTGCTCGAACTGTGATAGCTGTCCGTTGACCTCGTCAACGACTGACTGAAAGAGCGCTCTTACGTCTTCACGGACAAGTAATTCCTCCAATGGTGAAGCTAAAGCTTCGCCGTTCACCATGCGTTGCTGAATAACCGGAAGATTGGGCACGATCAATGCTGTGATAAAACGTCGCCTGTCGCCGATGAGCACGGCCTCGCTAATCATTGGATCGCGTTTCAGTAGTGACTCAATTGGTCCAGGCGCAACGTTCTTACCACTAGCGGTCACGAGTATGTCCTTTTTTCGATCCGTGATGGTTAGATAACCATCTTCGTCAAGTGTTCCAATATCACCCGTGTGAAACCAACCATCTCGCAAAACCGCCTGTGTCGCCTCTTGCATTTTGTAATATCCAGCCATAATATTTGGCCCGCGTGCTAAAACTTCACCGTCATCAGCAATGCGAAGGGTTACCCCGGGAATCGCGATCCCCACAGTGCCAATTCTCCACCGTCCCTTAGGATTAACCGTCAGTACAGGGGCTGTTTCGGTTAAACCATAACCTTCAGTAATAGGTAGTCCGATTGCAAAAAAGAACTCGGCTGTTTCATCACCAAGCGGAGCACCGCCAGAAATAATTTCGCGTAACCGTCCTCCAGTAACACTACGAATCTTCGAAAAGACCAACCGGTCAGCGAAGAAATGTTGGAGTCGAACATGCAGGGGAATAGATTTTCCAGACAAACTAGCATTGCTTCGAAGGCTGCCGACCCATAACGCCCACCGAAATAAAAGCTGCCGTATCGATGAGGCTTGGCTTACAGATTCAAGAACGCGTGCATGCACCTTTTCGTACACCCGTGGTACACCACTCATTACGGTTGGACGCACAGCTAACAAATCACGCTTGATCGTCTCAAGTGACTCAGCAAAGGCAACGGTTACACCACTATACAGATACTTATAAAGCACCATCCGCTCTAACGAATGGCTCAGAGGGAGAAACGAGAGTGCCGTATCATCAGACGAGATTGGTATGACCTGGCTAACGGCATGTAAGTTTGAGAGAAGATTTTGGTGCGTCAACATCACACCTTTGGGTTCTCCAGTCGTACCAGATGTGTAGATGATCGTCGCGATTGCATCGGGGGAAATTGATTGCGCAGCATCACGGAAGCGCGTTTCGAGACCATTTTCTGAGACCAAACGGTCGCGTCCTCCTTTCGCAACACTGGCTAATAAGTGTTCGTTTTCATTTTTAATACATTTGGCTTCTTGCTCAATAACCACCATGGCTTTAAGATTTGGCAACTCTGACCGAATGCTCCTCATCTTTTCCGCTTGAGTCTCATCGGACACAATCACCAAACGCGCGGCACAGTCCGCCAAAATTCTCTTCATCTGCCCAGCTGCCAACGTCGGATAAATGGGTACGGTGACCGCACCAGCTGTCAAGATAGCTAGATCAGTAATTGTCCATTCGGGACAGCTATCAGCGACTAGTGCAACACGATCACCTTGATTGAGACCGAACTGTTTGAAACCCAGACTCAACTCTCGAATACGTTCAAATAACTCACGACTAGAAACATCATCAAAACCATCAGCTTGACACTGCCGTATAAGCGTCGACTTTGAAAACTGGTCGCGCACATGGAAAGGCAGATCCGCCAAGGTAGTGACATCAACATTCGATAACTGCTGTATCGCACTCACTTCGTCTCATTGACCTCATTGACAAACATATTATGAATCCTGTCTCCGGTACAAACCTGAACGCCCTCCAGATTTCTGGATCAGACGAATCTCACCAATGACCATCTCACGGTCGATCGCTTTAACCATGTCGTAAATTGTCAATGCTGCAACCGTTACTGCCGTGAGTGCTTCCATTTCAACCCCAGTTTTTGCATCCGTACGAACGCACGCTTCAATGTCGTATCCGTCGGCACGGTCACGAAGATCAATCGAAACATGGTTCAGCGGTAAAGGATGACAAAGTGGAATCAACTCAGCCGTTCGTTTTGCAGCCATAATGCCAGCCAAGCGAGCAGCCTGCAAGGGATCACCCTTCGCTATTTGACCGCTTCGAATAGCCCGCAATGCTGCAGAGCCAATCCGAACCATGCCTCTAGCTGTAGCCTCTCGTGTGGTTACGGGCTTCGCGCCCACATTGACCATTCGTGCCTGCCCTCGTACATCAATATGCGACAACTTAGCTGCAGGAACCCGCCGTGATCGCTTAGGAACCTTACGTTGATTGACTGACTGTCGTTTACGCTTACTCTTCTTCGCCACGGTCAGCCCTTGCCAAGTAAAATGACAGGCTTTCAAGAGACACTGTCAGGTCAACATTTTTCATCTTGACGTCTTCCGGAACACGTAATGAACCAGGAGAAAAATTGAGTATAGCCTTAATGCCGGACAGAACAACCTTATCAACTACTGTTTGCGCAGATCGAATCGGAACAGCGATTATTGCGATTGCAATATTTTCACGCTTGGTCACCCGTTTAAGTTCCCTAATATCATAGATAGGAATGCCATTTCGTGATCTTGTTCCGACTTTTTCGAGGAGGTTATCAAATAGCGCGGCAACCCGGAATCCTTCCTGCTTGAAACCAGGATAGTCGGCCAGTGCAAGTCCTAAATTCCCTGCTCCCATGATCGCCACTGTAAGTCCGCAATCCAGGCCAAGAATGTGCTGCAACTGGCGGCGTAAATCTTTCACATAATAGCCAACACCGCGCACTCCAAGTTCTCCAAAATGCGCCAGGTCTTTGCGAATCTGAGCTGCATTTAAACCAAAGTCTTCAGCAAGTGATTTGGAAGACACTGCACGAACACCAGAAGCCTCCAACTGATCAAGGCAACGTAAATAAACAGACAAGCGATTAGTCGTGAACTCGGAAATATCAGACACGGTTCACCACCTATAATCGGTAGCCAGGATCTCTAAAGTCAAAAACTTAACTCGAATCAGAATGATCATAGTAGTCGATTCAGTTACATGTAGGAACACTGTTAACTATTCGCTTTGGGTTAATGGCTTAGTCGGTTTCCATCGCCCCAACATATCCTCAATCGAAGATTTTGTCTCGGCTATCAGTTCTTCTCGGTCTGCAAATTCTCGATCTCTCGTGCTAATTGGTGAGCCGAACTGCACGTGGACCGTCACTGGATTCAATAGAGCACTCCCTCGCCGCATGACTGCACGACCACCATGCATTGCTACCGGTATGATTGGAACATGAGCGCGTACCGCCATGATGAAGCCTCCCTTCTTAAATGGGAGTAGTTCATCTGTTTGACTACGTGTGCCTTCAGGAAATATTAAGAACGAATTGCCTTCACGGAGACTATTAACCGCTTGATCAATTGCAACGTTACTTTGGTCTCGATTACCCCGCTCAATCTCAACAAAACCTCCAAGCTTAAATGTAAGTCCTAGGATTGGAATCTTTCGTAAACCTGCCTTGTAGAGAATGTTAATATTTGGATAATGCGGGGAAAGCAATAAGAACAGAACTAGCGGTTCGATATTACTCGTATGGTTCGCACAGTAAACAACTACCCGTTTAGGCTGAACTTGCGTCAACCCGGAAGACTGAACTCGTATGCCAGCTAATCGAAAAGCCAGGTGTATACCTAGATAGCCCGTCCAGTACAACACTACCGGTGAGCGAAATACTAACGCCAGCATAATAACTGGTGGGCCTATGATTAATGTGTATAGGGTGACACTAATATAGGTGACGGACGACCGGAGAGCCTTGAGACAAAAGCGGAACACTCTCATGATGAAATTTACAGCATTGGGTCAAACTTAAGAAAAAACCCGATCCAGTGGCAACCGGATCGGGTTCATCAAATTCGTTATAATAATATTAATAATAAACGAATTCACGAAGCGCGTGCTGTTCGCGTGGTTCGACGTGACCCAACACGTGCCGTGGACTTTCCAGTCTTTGCCGCTTTTGCACGCCTCGCCAAGGCTCGCTTCTTTGCAGCAAAACATCGCTCAAGTGAGCTATCCACACGCTCCTCCACTACCGGTATTTCAAGCTGACCGACTTCAGCAATTTCAGTTACAACAAGAAACTTCGAACGGTCGAGCATCCGCTTTTCACGAAACGAAAGATTCTTTGAACGACTTAGGTACATCAGATTTTTTAGTACGTCAACAGCATCATAGATTGAACCGCTGCGCATCTTATCCGAGTTGTCCTTAAAACGTCCCTTCCAGTTCTGATGGCTGTCAATCTTCCCTCGAGCCAACAGACTGAACAGGACTTCAATTTCATCAGCTTCAATCGCCCGTCGTAAGCCAACGTTATCAACATTCTGCAAAGGCACCATGACCGTAGTATCACTGGCAGTCATTCGTAATAAATAAAATCCGCCTGTCGTACCCAGAATCGTCTTCGTCTCAATACCTTCTACAATACCGAGTCCATGATTTGGGTATATAACCTTATCGCCAACCTTAAATTTCACATCGTCCTCAATTCCGTAAGGTAACCCTATAAGAAAGGCGTTTCTACTTTTCTAGAGCTTTATAGTTTAAGCTATTTTTCTTCAAAAATCAACCAAATTATACATACTATCGCCTTATATTCGCCTTACAAATAAACCAAGTAGGTATCGATTGCTCTCCTTCACAATCTTTTCCGATAAGACCCTCCAAGCTAAACCAAATCTATCAGTTAGACACCCTTACATCATTCAAACTGCAGTAAAGTACGTGAAATGTTTAAATGCGATAGGTCTCGTGGTCTTAAACGGTCAACTCGCTTTATCCAAGTTGTCTTTAGTGCGCTTGCCTGTACTCTGGTCTCCATAGAACCACACGTCCAAGCTAAAGGAATTCAAGTACAAGAACCAACTTCCTCGAATCAAACAACCACCCACTCTACAGTCGCTACTACAGCTGAGGAACCTATTATTGCTGCTGCACTCGAACACCTTCATGAGCAACGCTTAACTACCGCTTCATTTCTTTCACAACTTGCGACGATCGTATCTCCATCAGGACACGAACGCGAACGAGCAGAGGCGGTGGCTCATAAAATGCGTGCCATCGGTCTAGAATCTGTAGTGGTCGATGACACACCGAATGTAATTGGTGTTATTCCTGGACGATCAGAAAAATCGTTCGTCTTCGTAGCAACACTCGATGATTTGGCGACTGTAGCCATCCATCAGAAGGCTGCAACTGAACCACCCAAGATAGATGGAAACCGTCTCGTTGGACCTGGTACTAATACTTCGTCGACCTCCGCTGCTATCTTAGCTGCAGCCGCTGCCTTAATCACCGCAGGATTCCAACCGAAGCACGACCTCGTATTTGCCGCTGTCGCGCAAGAAGAAACTGGCTTGGTTGGAATGCAAGCACTGTATGAACAATATAAAGATCGCGCCATTGGATTCATTGATGTGCTTGGCGATGGTCGACGAATAAGCTTTGGTGCCATCGGCATTCATTGGTGGAAGATCATTGCAACAGGACCACCAGGACATTCGTTATCGGGCGGGCTTCCGAACGTAAACCAGGGCATCGCTAGAGCAGTAGATAGAATTCTTCAACTACCACACCCGGAAACTTATAGTGATTCTCGAACTGTCATCAACGTGTCTGTACTCCAAAGCGGTTCGGTCTTTAACCATAAACCTTCAACTGGCTGGTTCTCTCTCGATATCCGCTCGCTTGACAATAAAGTTATTCAAATAATCGAAACTGCTGTGCAAGCGGAGCTACTGCAGATAAGTCAGGAGACTGGAATCACATTAACAATGGAGGCATTCCAACTCACCCCAGGAGGCCAAATCCCTGGAGCACGAATGTCACGCCTCGTAACTACCGCCGAAGCCATTGCTAAATATTTAGGGCTGGAACCAACAGTGAGCAATAGAGGGTCGTCCAATATGAATGTGGCAATTGGAAACGGCACACCTGCGATTGGCCTTGGGGGGTCACGTGGTGGTGACCGAGCACAGTCGAGTGAGTGGGCTGACATTACAGCCATGATGCGAACAGCCTCTCATGTTGTGCTACTTGCAGCCATACTTGGAATGAGTGACTAATCAGAGCTCTCGATGTAAGAACTCAGTGCGGTAACGGCGTGCTTTAGGAGACTCCCATGATATCAATTCGACATATTGGTCCTGTGGTGTATGCGATCATTATCGGAATTTTCATACTGAGCGGATCACCGAATCAGCTTGAGAGCCAGCCTCGTGAGCCTGATTTGGCACCCTACATTCCCACACCGCAAGAAGTAGTAGATCGGATGCTTGAGTTAGCTGAGGTCACAACCACCGATGTCGTATACGACCTTGGAAGTGGAGATGGACGCATCCCCATCACCGCGGCAAAAAGATACGGTGCGCGCGGAGTCGGAATCGACTTTGACCCACAACGAATAGCAGAATCCAATGCGAACGCGAGACTTGAAGGCGTCACGGACCGAGTTGAGTTTATTCTGGGTGATGCACTACAGGCTGACGTATCTGAAGCGACCGTCGTGACCTTGTATCTCCTGTCCTCTTCAAATATAAAATTACGACCGATTTTAACTCGACAACTCTCAGCTGGCACACGAATTGTCTCCCATGCTTTCGACATGGGCGACTGGTTAGCTGACCGCATCGAAATCTTCAAGGACTATCGAGGAAACCCACGCACACTATATCTATGGCAATTCGATGGCCAGCCGAGAAATTAAATGTGCTGAACATATGCAAAGAATCGCCATGCTATAATTACGTTTCTTCAGGTGATCATTTGCATAGATCTCAGCAGTTGACTCTTTTTGAAGCCGGAGTGGTGAAATTGGCAGACGCGCGGGATTCAAAATCCCGTAGGGGTAACTCTGTGTGGGTTCGAGTCCCACCTCCGGCACCATAGTCCTTTCTAAATTTTCCAATTTCTGAAAGCATGGATAACATGACTAGAAAATCTTGGATTAAGAAATTCTTAACTCTCAGCATTGCGATATGCCTCACAGCACTGATCTGGCAGAGCGCCTGCCAAGAGATCGATGAAACAGTCAGGGTGGATGAGGACGACATTGGCGGCACAGTGATGGGACCAGATGGACCCGAAGCAGGTGTCTGGGTCATCGCCGAAACAACCGACCTGCCAACTAAGTTTAATAAGATTGTCGTTACCGACGCTCTTGGACGTTATCTGCTTCCCGACCTCCCAGACGCCATTTACAATATCTGGGTTCGTGGTTATGGCTTGATCGATTCGCCTCACATGGTGGTTTCACCTGGCACCGTCAGAAATCTTGATGCCATCGTGGCCCCCAATCCCCATGCTGCTGCGGAATACTATCCCGCAGGTTATTGGTTCTCCCTCTTGGAGGTGCCTAATAAAAATGAATTCCCTGGTACGGGACCTGAAGGAAACGGTATCTCCTCAAACATGGCAAGCCAGGCCGAGTGGCTAAGAAACTTGAAATCCGGTGGCTGTATGGCGTGTCACCAGTTAGGTAACAAGCCTATTCGCGAGATCCCCGCAGAACTCGGCGACTTCGATTCCTCGGTGGCTGGGTGGGACCGACGAATCGGGTCTGGCCAGGCAGGCGGCAGCATGAGTAGCGGACTCAATCGGATGGGTCGGCAGCGAACCCTAGAGATTTTCGCCGACTGGACTGATCGGATTGCTGCCGGCGAATTGCCGGAGGCGCCGCGCCGCCCGCAAGGCGTGGAGCGACAGGTCGTGATTACCCAGTGGGACTGGGCCGACCCGAAAGCGTACCTGCATGATGAAGTCTCCACTGACAAACGGAATCCTACCGTGAACGCCAATGGTCCGATCTATGGCGCCCTTGAAGCCAGCGCGGATTACGTGCCAGTCTTGGACCCTGTCGGGCATGCGTCGAGTCAGGTGACCCTGCCGGTCCGCGACCCGAATACGCCCGTGGCATCAGGTCCACCATTCCAGACATCACCGTACTGGGGTGACGAAGCCATTTGGACCAGCCGCGCCAACGCACACAACCCGATGCTCGATCACCGAGGAAGGCTCTGGCTCACCTCAAGAGTCCGCCCGCGTGAAAATCCGGCTTTCTGTCGTGAAGGCTCGGATCATCCCTCGGCGAGGCAGTTCCCAGTGACAGGTTCCGGCCGACACCTCGCCATGTATGATCCAGAATCTGAAGAGTTCGCGCTTATTAGTACGTGCTTCAGCACCCACCACTTGGTGTTTGCTGAGGATGATGATCATACGTTATGGACGAGTGGTGGAGGGCAAGTGATTGGCTGGTTGAACACGAAGAGGTTCGACGAGACGGGTGATGAGGAGCAATCACAAGGCTGGACCGCCCTCGTTCTCGATACCAACGGAAATGGCAGACGAGACGCCTATGTGGAGTTCAACGAAGCGGCTGATCCCACCAAGGACACGCGCATCCGCTCTGGCTACTACGGCGTCGCCGTGAATCCGGTTGACGGTACGATCTGGGGTTCCTCGTTGGGATTTCCAGGAGCCATCTTGCGACTCAACCCTGGCCAGAACCCGGCGGCGACTGCACTCACAGAAATCTACATGCCTCCGTGGAACAACCCAGACGCGCCGGTCCAAGGGTACTCACCGCGTGGCATGGACATCGACCGCCACGGTGTCGCCTGGAGCCCTCTTGCAAGCGGGCACCTGGCCAGCTTCGACCGTAGCAAGTGCACGGGACCGCTCAATGGTCCTACTGCGACTGGTCAACACTGCCCAGAAGGGTGGACTCTCTATCCAGAGCCGCTACCACAACTCAAGGGGCTGGAGGATTCAGGAAGTGCCGAGTCCAGTTACTACACGTGGGTGGACCAGTTTGATACGTTGGGTTTAGGAACAAACGTTCCGATCAATACAGGAAACGGGTCCGAAGGACTACTGGCCTTGAAGAATGGCGAATGGGTCATCATGCGCGTGCCCTATCCACTTGGGTTTTACACCAAGTGGATGGATGGCCGAATCGATGATCCTGAAGCTGGCTGGAAGGGTAAGGGCCTCTGGGCAACCTACAGCACTCGAACGCCATTTCATCTCGAAGGGGGCAAAGGCACCACAAGTAAAGTGGTCAAGTTCCAACTACGACCGAATCCACTGGCACGTTGAGCCACGGAACGTGCTTGCTGTGCCCTTTGCGAGACTCATTGAATTCCAAGTAGCACTCAGGTTTCAACTTCTTTGAGAGATGGCGTAGTCACCACATAGAAGGCGACGGCAGCCATGGCTAGATATCCAACAACGACATGCCGTGGATAGTACACATCCACTTGGTAAAACAAGTGTGGGAGTAAATACACCAACGGCAGGACCACCATAACTAAGCTCGACACTTGCCTAAGCTGCCAAAGACGTTGAATAGCCACGCCCACAGCGACGATCCATAATAACTGGAACCCCAGAAATACGAGTCGCAATCCACCGCCAGCAAGCACATGGCGTTCTGCTGTTGTTGGTCCATACAAAAGAAAATCCAACTGCGCTAATACTTGCTGCCTAGCCTCTTGACCGGTTTGTGCTTCGATCCAGCGATCAAGAGGAAGGACGAGGTTTTCTGGAATATCCCTACTCGTTGGCAGCATAGTGAATTCATCGCCGTAATAATTGTTGTGTAGAGCCGGTAGTAAACAAATCACACCTGCAAGTCCTAATGCTGGCACAAACATCCAGTCTCTCTCTCGAAAAGCGGACCAGCCACGGAAAATAAAAAGCCATAAGATCGCTGGGGCTTGGTTGGTTCGTGCAATAAAAGTAGCACTTAACGCAGCAAAGCCTCGCGTCGTAGACTTTTGCCCTGAAGCAAACAACCACGTGAAAGCGAAAGGAAATAACAACCACGTCAGATACTCTGACGCTCCTTGACGAATCAAGGTCGCTACCGCAGTGCTATTTACGAACGTGACCAGTAACACTGTGCCACTAAAAATGACAAGTTTTCCAAAACTGTTACAACCTCGAAATCGCCATCCAAACCACAATAGAGCGCTTGTCAAAGCAATGCGTGAAAACACGGTAACTTGGCCATCGCCATCACCGAAAACAAGATGATGAAAAAAGGTCACATATCGTGACAAGGCTTGGAAATAGAAAATGTCTTCACCAGCGCGCAGCGACCAAGTCTCAAGTATCGATCGCGCAAATGATTCATAGGTCAGGAAGTCTCTGCCGCCATCTCGCAAAAGCACTGCCGTCAACGAGGGATGTGCACGCACTTCATGCGCCAGAATCAGAATCGCCATTCCAGCACAAGCCATCAAAAGATGATGCCTACGTCTGGACCATACAACAAGCATGGCGGCTACAAGCGTGAACAGGAATACATAACTGTTAATTGCAGAGGGAAGATCCGAGAGAGGCTGGACATACACGATAAAAGCCAAGACACTGACGCCCATAAACCAGAACCACTGAGATCTGAGAATCGACCAATAGAAACCTATGAAAAGTAGGACACCAGTTAACGCAAATAAATCAAGAAACCATCCAATGAGACGGAACGCAAGGGGTGGTGCGAGAGCCGAGAGTGGTCGATCCCCAACATTCAGACGCAATATCGGATAAGGGCCAGGTTCGCCACCCATACTTGAACGACGTCCGTCGTCAAATATGTAAGTTACAGTTACGTTATGCCGTCCTTTAGGTATTTGAAGTTGTTCTTTAGCGATATGGCTATAAGTCGGTAAGAGACGCAATCCTACCGGACCTATCTCTATCTGTCCCGTTCCGACGTACGCAACAGTAATGGTCTGTGGAGCATCAAATTCCACAACACCCCGCCAAGATGCCGTAAATGGAATTCGATCTCGAAGCACTGAATCGGCCACCCACCAGTAGTAGTTAAAACGTAAGGAGTTCATAAATGAGAGCTCCCAATCATCGGGACCAAAATCGATAAACTTGTCTACGCGGGTGGCTGCAAACCGTCCCAACGGATTATTGTAGGATTTCTCGCACGAGCTGAATGACGGTGTCTGCCCTACTGCCCGATAACAAGCCGGAAATCCTTGATAGCTTCCACTGGTTAAGAGAACAGCTTTTCCAAAAAGACAGAGACCGAGAACAAAAACGAGGATCTTCGTATTTCCGTTGAACACCCTGGAAACATGGCGGAACCAGAGTCGACGAAGCCATCGAGAACAAAACAGAGGAAGAAGCGCTAAAACCGCAATCAGTTCCGGTACGCTGCTAAGCGGTAATCCCGACGGCCGCACATAATTCGCAGTCGGAAATACTAGAAACACCCCTAAGAAAATCAAAAACCCTAAAGAACTCCTGGAAGGTTTCACAACCATCTTCCTTGCAAACAGGGCTATCGAACTAAACCGATTTAGGTATTTCGTAATAACGTCGATACATCCCTCGTCTAAACAACCAGCCACCCAATGGACCCAGCCAGTTCAAAACATAATGCATATATCCAAGATCCATCAGTTCAATCAAGTTGCCGTCAAAGTCCTTCGCAAAAAAGAATGTGTGGCCTCGAGGCGATCGTTCGGGCTGACTCACACACTCCACCCCCTTACTGACGAGGTACTCGTACCATTTCTGGGTATTCCGCACATTAAAGGAAATATGAGTGAGGCCGATTCGATTCCACGGAATGGCGATCGCCTGTTGGTCTGGTTGGAATTCAAAAATTTCAAGCACAGCACCGCCTGGGACACGGATCCAGCCAATCTTACAGCGTGGTTGCTCTCCGTCCACGTGGAAAAACGATCGCACCCGGTCTGGTGGTGTGTCGGCCACACCCACCAAAGGACACCGGAACACATCCCAATAGAACCGAACCGCCTTGTTAAAATCAGAAACGGTAATCCCACAGTGACTAAATGATCTAGCACGCACAGAAATTCTCCTTTACTACCTACTACGAAGCTACGCGCAATTCTGTTTCCTTGATGTGGTCAGACACTCTCAACGCCTGCGCGACAACGGTAAGGCCAGGATTTACGGCCGCTGATGATGGAAAAAATGAAGCATCAACTACAAATAAATTCTCAATATCATGGGAGCGGCAGTAGGAGTCCAGCACGGATTTATTTGGATCTGTTCCAAAACATAAAGTTCCACACTGATGGGTTGTATTTTGCTGCTTATGCGAATGGGATATGACAACCCAATAACCAAGCCGCCGAAGTATACGCTTGAACTCTCGCACTAGCCGAGTATGTGCCACCACGTTATTCGGACGATAATGAAGCCTAATCTGTGCATCTCGATCCAAAGTCACGAAGTTATCTAACCGTGGTAAATCTTCCGACATAGCGAGCCAATCAACACCGCGAGCAACCCATGCGTTGTAGGCCCAAAGTGGAATCCATGGCACCACAGTCTGAGCCATTACTCCGTGTGTCCTTCCCTGTGACTGAATCTGTCCTAAGGGATATCCACCATCAGGTCCACGAAGATAAAAATCATTCACCGCAACCGTCTTTTGGAAAACTGTGTGATTAATACGAAACGGATGGAATCCTTGCATCATGGTAGCCAGATGTGCCATGTATCGCTTACCAACTAATCCTGATGAATTAGATAAACCGTCGGGGTGTTGACCACTTGCAGAACGTAGTAATAGCGCGGCTGAATTCACTGCCCCACACGAGACAATGACAAGTGGAGCTTCGACGCGCCGTAACTCCCCCTGCTGCATAACCTCGACTGCTTCAACGCGACGACCCGACGCATCGGTCAATAGACGCCTGGCTTCAGCACCCGTCCAAAGTGTGACATTCGTTTCACGCAACGCAGGTTTCACACAACAAATATCCGCGTCGCTCTTCGCGTGCCGAAAGCATGGAAAGGAATTACAGGTATTACATAAGATACAGCCTCCCTCCTCTCCGGGGCGCTGCAAACCAAGTGGTAGAGAAGAAGGATGCAGTCCTTGTTGCTGTAACTGCTCTACACAGTCAATCATGTCATGACTATGAGCAACCGACGGATAAGGAAATGGCGTCCTTAATGCTTCTGTGGGATCAATTCCGCACTCACCATGGACCTGATAAAGTTGCTCGGCTCGCTCATAGAAGGGCTCCAGCGTGTCGTAATCGATTGGCCAAGCCGGTGAAACTCCATCTACATGTTCGACTTCGCCAAAATCTTGGCGACGCAGTCTATAGAGTACGCTTCCCCAAAACTTCGTATTCCCACCAACACAATAGTGTGTGTACGGTAGAAAAGATTTTCCACGATGATCTAACCAAGTTTCACGGGTCCGGTACCGTAAATGCTTCCATACCGCTTCGGGATCCCAATTCTCCACTTCTTGTGGTACAAAATCTCCACGCTCAATGATAAGGATGTTAGCTGAGGTATTGGCCAGTGCGTGCGCCAAGGTGCCTCCTCCGGCTCCACTACCAAGAATGATGATGTCGTAACGCCCAGTTGGCATCTGCTAAGGGAACTCGCTACAGGATTTGTACACTATTTTTTACCGGCTCGGCCGTAGCATAAACCTGGTCCATAAGCCGCTGATCAATAATTGCAGTTTCGAGGCTCATTTCTGGCGGCCGGTTCGTGCGAATTGCGCGAACGAAATCACGGTACATAGCTCGATAACCGCGAATGTCTCGGAAACCAGGAAACAATAAGCGAGTTGATTGGGCCCCTCTTACCAATACTATGGCTCCATTCGATTCAAACGAAATGATGCCAGCACGTCCAAACAACTTCGAAATTCGAAGACCGCGTAAGAACGATGGAATCTCACGTGAATAAAAAAGTGCTCCCACTGCATCATTATCGTACCGGAAAGCGACCATCATGCTTTTCTCGCGAATATCACTGCCATCTCTTAAAGAGGTCGGTCGAAACCCGTGCGCTTCGGTAATTACAGGACCGAGGCTGTTAGCAAGATGCAACCAATGAATGCCTT
>ERZ651768.591-NODE-591-length-27109-cov-10.283664_pt1 | contig 27109 bp, 23 predicted proteins | sample MGYA00514754_ERZ651768 | MGnify/ENA metagenome assembly ERZ651768
CATGCGTTTATATAGAATTCCGTTGTCCCGTTCCCTCAAACAGATACTAATGATGATAGCCGACAGCGCGCTGATCGTTTTGGCGCTAGCTTTCTCATTTACCTTGCTTGGTAAAGACTTCTTTATTCTCGACGAACGCACCTATTTTTATCTAGGTATCGCCACGGTCCTTAGCATTATTGTTTTCGTACAGATCGGACTGTACAGAGCGATTTTGCTCTATATGGGATTGCAATATGGTTTTGTCGTATTACAAGGAGTTACGATAGCCACTTGCTTGCTTGCAGCCTCCTATTTTCTCTCACAAACACCATTGTCCAGCGATTACTCTATATTGCCGATCTTCTGGATGGTCGCTCTTTTGTTTATAGGCGGCAGTCGCTTTCTAGCGAAAGTAGGGTTGCAGACGCTGATTCATAATTTTCGCCCCAAGGAGCCGGTGATAATTTATGGCGCTGGGAGTTCTGGCATGCAACTGTTAGTGGCACTCCAAAGTGGTGACCAGTATTTACCGGTAGCGTTCGTTGACGACAGCCATAGTATGCTTGGCAGCACGGTGCATGGTATTCGGGTGTACAGCCCCAACTCTCTCTATGGTTTGATTGAAAGTTATTCCGTTCGACAAATTTTGCTAGCCATCCCCTCTGCTACCCATGCTGAACGTAAGGAAATTTTGATTCGACTCGAACATTTGCCGGTTCATGTCAAGACCGTACCAGACTTATTCGATATGGTATCGGGGAAGGTAGGTGTCGACGAAGTGCGTGATATAGATATTGAAGACTTGTTAGGCCGCGATATAGTGCCACCCAACCCGGAACTTTTGGGTGCTTGTATCACAGGGCAATCGGTTATGGTAACTGGAGCTGGCGGATCCATCGGATCAGAGTTGTGTCGTCAAATTATTAACATCAATCCGGCTCGACTTATCCTATTAGATACTTTCGAATATGGCCTTTATGAGGTTGAAAGAGAGGTCAAGGAAAAGTTAAGCAGCATAGAAAATGGAGATAATATTGAAATTATTGCGTTGCTGGGTTCGGTCTGTAATCGGGCTCATATAGAAAATGCGATAAAGAGCTTCGAGGTTGATACAATTTACCATGTGGCTGCCTATAAACAGGTACCTATGGTAGAAAAAAATATTGTAGAAGGAGCGCAAAATAATATATTTGGCACCTTGGTATCTGCTCAAGCAGCTGAAGCATACAAAGTTAAAAACTTTGTGCTGCTCTCTACCGACAAAGCAGTGCGTCCAACCAATTTCATGGGCGCCACGAAACGATTTGCAGAACAGGTGCTGCAAGCAATTGCGCAGCGTGATAATGAGACAAAATTTAGTATAGTTCGTTTCGGGAACGTATTAGGCTCATCCGGGTCTGTTGTTCCTTTGTTTCGCAAACAAATCAGTTCTGGTGGACCCGTGACTGTAACCCATCCAGAGGTTACTCGTTATTTTATGACCGTACAGGAAGCGGCCCAACTAGTGATCCAGGCAGGATCTATGGCAACTGGCGGTGACGTTTTTGTGTTAGATATGACTGAACCAATTCGTATTGTTGATTTGGCGAAAAAGATGGTGCATCTGATGGGTTACGATATTAGGGATGAAAGCTCTTACCGAGGAGATATTGCCATTGAGTACACAGGTCTGCGTCCAGGCGAAAAACTCTATGAAGAATTACTAATTGGTGAATTCGTGACCGGGACTGAACATCCAAAGATAATGCGCGCTGAAGAAGAAACGCTTTCTTGGGAGATCCTCCGCCCTATGCTAAACCGGCTAGATAAAGCTTGTCAGGAAATCGACCTACAAGAGATACGAACTGTGTTAATGGAAGCAGTTGACGGGTTTGAACCTAAGGAAGAGGCTAGTGATCCTCTATGGGAGGTAAATTTCTCCTCTGCCACCACGGATGCCGACAGCCAACAATCGGTTCACCAAAAAGTGACTCCGCTATTTAAAGAATAGGTCTTAGTCCCCACGTCGCAGAGTGGTTATGATGACAGGTTCGAGCGGGACGTCACTATAGCCGCGGACATTACCTGTGGCGACCCGAGCTATTTCGTCTACTACCTCCATACCTTCAATAACTCTGCCAAAGGCAGTATAGCCGTATCCTGAAGGGCTTGAATTTTGAAAGTCGAGGCTGGCGTTGTTAACTAAGTTAATAAAAAACTGGGAAGTTGCACTGTCTACGACTCCTGTTCGAGCCATTGATATAGCGCCTCTCGCATTGGAAATGCCATTATCGGCTTCATTTTTAATGGGGTCATAGGTGGGTTTCTGCACTATGTCAGAATCGAATCCACCACCTTGAATCATAAAGCCATTGATTACGCGGTGGAAGATAAGACCATCGTAGTAACCGTTATCCACATACCTAAGAAAGTTTTCAACGGTAATTGGTGTTAAATCAGGTCTCAATTCGATCTTAATAGTTCCTTTCGATGTTTCCATAATTACAACAGGGTTATCCTGGGCAATAATGGAGCTGCTAAAAGTCAAAAGGGCGGCTAGTACAAACGCTCGCATAATTTTTCTCCTAGAAGGCGGCACAAAAACAGGTCGCTACTATACATTATTTCTTTATGGCTTAACCATATGTGAGTGAATAACACACGTGATATAGCAATGATCGTAGAAAAGACCATAGGGGTTGGAAATAGAGGGATTGAATATGGCTGCCCAACCTGGACTCGAACCAGGAACCAAGTGATTAACAGTCACCTACTCTACCATTGAGCTATTGGGCATTCGTAAAATCAGCGGAGCAGTATACTTTCGAATTAAGATTTGATCTAGTAGGTTAAGAAAACTCGTACCTCTTAACATTTGTGTCTAATCCAGCCCGCCGAAAACCAGTTTGCCCCCAAAAAGCGTGGCTACGACTCGTACTTGGTTAATTTCACTGGAAGGAACGTCGAATAAGTTGTGATCGAGCACAATTATGTCAGCGAGTTTTCCGATTTCGATGGAGCCTGTATCCGCTTCGAGAAAGTTAACGTAGGCGCTATTCAACGTATAGTTTTCAATAGCTTGCGCTAGGCTGATTTCCTCATTTTCACCTAAAGGCTTGTCGGTTTTACCATTGGGGTCTAGGCGTGTCACAGCTACCTCTATGCCATCTAACGGATTAGCAGAGGTAACATACCAGTCGCTCCCAAAAGCTACTCGCGCGCCCGTGCGTTGAACGCTGCCAATGGGATAAAGTAATTTTCCCCGTTCCTCACCAATGCGTGGAATAGTCAAATCAGTTATATATCCGTCTTCGATAGCCCACAATGGCTGAAAATTGGCTACCACACCAAGTTCGACAAACCTCGGTATGTCTGCAGGACTGAAAAGTTGAATATGGGAAATGTGGTGACGGTTGTCGTGTTTTCCGTTCGTTTCTCTAGCAATTTGTAGAGCATCGAATGCTGAGCGAATCGCACGATCTCCAATGGCATGAAAATGAATCTGAAAGCCAGCTGCATCTAAGGCGGTGACAGCCGCATTCAAAAGCGTAGGTTGATTGAGTAGTTCCCCAGCGAATTGGTCATCCCTGTTTAAATAAGGCTCTAGCAAGGCAGCAGTCTCCGTCTCTATTACGCCATCCTGCCAGATTTTAATGGCGGTATTGCGGATATAAGGAGTTGATTCGTCACGGGCCTTTAGAAAAGCCGGTAACTGCTGCTCCAGTGATATTTCATTTTCCCAATACATGGCATTGATTACGTGCAGATTTAGTTCCCCGCGTTCCTCTAAGGCGCGATAGGCAGGTAGGCCATAATAAGCATCTCCAGGGGTTAGCTTGAGAATGGCATCCTGTACGGCCGTGATTCCAAGGCTATGTAGATGATCACGTGAGTAAGCTAGGCCAGCTTCCAATTCCATTTGAGTTAATTCGGGTTCTACCATATGTACCAGATTCATGGCAGAGGTTTCTTGCAAACTGCCTGAAGGCTCTTTGCTATTCGGATACCGGTCTATGCGACCACCGACGGGGTCCTGACTCTCCGATGTGATGCCTGCGAGCTCCAGCGCGCGCGAGTTTACCCACATCGAATGTCCGTCAGACGATTTCAGTGCTACCGGCCGGTCAGGCACTATCTCATCCAAGAGGGTTTTGTCAGGTAGCCCAGAAGGTGCAAAATTGGTTACTAGCCAGCCGCCACCACGAACCCATTCCCCTGGCTCATTCTCAGCGCACTGCTTTATGTGTTGTTGAAGCTGCGTCACACCTTCTATGTCAAAGAGGGCACATTGTTGGTAGCTGACACCACTATGCACTGGGTGTATGTGTATGTCCTGAAATCCTGGTAGCACCATTTTTCCGGCAAGATCAATCGTGTGGGTTCCCTCTCCCTGCCATGGCTTGGCATCCTTAGTATTGCCTACCCAGATTATTCTACCGTCAGTGATAGCGACAGCTTCTGCCCAGCTTTGCTCAGGGTTTACGGTGTACACCTTTCCATTGAGCATGAGTAATTCGGCGTCTCGTGTAACACTGATTGACGCAGGTTGGTCAGATTCTGAGCAAGAGAACAGGCTAAGTACCAACAAAAGGTTTGTATACCGCATCAAGCTAGTTGGAAGTGATATTTCGGATGGTTTTTTAGGTGAGTTAGGCATATTAGTTTTCAGCTTTATCATAGATAGCATCTCCCTCACCAAGTAAATTATTACTGCAGTTCCAGCTATGTGCTCATTAACCCTTGGTACCATTGATGAAAATTTAACACGTCGTGTTCCTGCGGGGCTAGATGACCATGTCTATGGGGCAATGCAGAGAGTCCGCGCTGGTTAATTTCACACACTTGGGCATCTTGCTTCAATATGAGGTTACCAAAGTCGATGGCCCGTTGAGGATCAAATGTTGGGTCATCCATTGCCTCTGGGCTGAACAGCCACTCACATATTACTTCGGTTGTATCGGGTGTTAAGGGCTTTATTGAAACCTGACGCACATAATCTGAGTGTGCAGCAATAAATTGATTGGGTAGTAGCGTTAAGTAGGTATGTCCAATGGTAATCTCTTCAGGACTTAAACTAGAGAAAATTGGAGCTACTGCCTTAGAATCGGTTGTCCATGACTCTACTCCCTCAGCGACTGCATCTGGAATATTGGCCGTGGGATCAATTGTTTCGGTAGCAAGATTTTGTTTATACAAAGGGACAATTTCGCAAAGCTCTGGATGTGTCCCTGGGCAGTGGTAGCACTCAAGGTAGTTCTCCCAGAATATTTTCCAATTACAGGCTAATTCATAACGATGGGAATGAGCTAACTGTAAAGTTTTTAATGGCCAGTTATCTAGAATCGTAAAATCGGGGTCAGCATTTTCGCCTAATAAAGTGGTAGGTTTGTTCGCTAAATTAATATAAATATTGCCGCCCCAAGCTACGCTATTTACAGGATAAAGTCCTAGGTTCTCGGTCTCGGTTTTGCTTTGCTCCAAAAACGGTGTTGTTTTTAAATTCCCATCAAGATCGTAGCTCCACTTATGATAGGGACACAGTATGCGACCTCCAGTGAAGCTGCCTACCGGTTGAGAGCATAGTTCTGAACCTCTGTGGCGGCAGGTATTGTGAAAGGCTCTTAATTCTCCTTCGTTATTGCGTGTTACAATAACTCGTTGAGTACCAAGATCCACAATTGAATAATCACCGGGCTTAAGAATTTTTTCTTCGCGGCAGACGTGAATCCACTGTGCATACCAGATAGCCTTCAATTCTGCTTCCATTACGGATTGGTCCAAATAATCGCGTCTATGCAGAGACGGCTGAATGTCCTGCAACGGAAATAGCTTGAATTTTGATGATGGCTTATTTTCCACAGTCTTATGCCCTTGATTTAATTTTAGCAGCCATTCCAGGAAGAACTGCCGGCGCCAAGTATTGAATATAATGGCCTAATCTTAAATCAGATAGCCATCTTTTCGGTAGCATACTATATGGGGGCGATATAAGTTTAGAGAATTGCAAGCGCACTAGTTTTGCGTGATTAAATTTATTGAAAACAGTGCCAAAGCTCAATTTTCTTCGGTAAGCTTTTATAAGGCCTTGAATTATGGTAAAAAAATTAGCCACATTACGCTATTGGACATTCTGCTAATAAGTAACATGTTGAGTTTATGGTTACTCTTTGGACTATGTCTTCTAAGTTGTGAACTGTACGTATAATAATGAGAAGAGCTAATTTGGCCAGCACTCTCTACGTTTCGCAGACCAATCTGTTGTACGCTTAGGGGTTTGCTTTCAGTGGACTTAAGTTGGAATGACTAAGCGTTTCGAAATTCACGCTAAATTCAAACCTGCTGGGGATCAACCAGCAGCGATCGCCCAGCTAGTCGAAGGTCTGGAAGACGGTTTGCATGCCCAGACCCTGCTCGGGGTTACCGGTTCAGGCAAGACATTTACCATTGCTAATGTTGTCGAGACCGTGCAGCGACCCACCTTGGTTATGGCGCCTAATAAGACCTTAGCGGCTCAGCTTTACGGTGAATTCAAGGAGTTCTTCCCCAGTAACGCAGTCGAATATTTTGTTTCCTATTACGACTACTATCAGCCAGAAGCATACGTGCCTTCATCGGATCTTTATATAGAGAAGGATTCATCAATTAATGACCACATTGAACAAATGCGCCTGTCTGCTACGAAAGCATTACTTGAGCGTTCCGATGTCATCGTTGTGGCTTCAGTTTCAGCTATTTATGGCCTTGGTGATCCGGGTACCTATCTGCAAATGGTAATTCACCTCGACCGCGGTGACAGTATTGATCAACGTAACTTACTTAAACGTCTCACTGACCTTCAATACACCCGCAACGATATGGAACTGCGGCGTGCCACCTATCGAGTGCGTGGTGATGTTATTGACATTTATCCAGCTGAATCGGAACGAGATGCAATCCGGATTGAACTATTTGATGAAAAAATTGAAAAACTTTCCTATTTTGATCCCTTAACCGGCTCTGCTATTAGAGAAGTTCCCCGGCTCACTGTATTTCCGAAGTCCCATTACGTTACACCAAGAGACAGATTATTGGGAGCGCTTGACCATATTAAGGCCGAACTTAAGGAGCGCTTAGATCAACTCTACAAAAGTAATAAACTGGTAGAAGCACAGCGTCTTGAACAGCGCACAAAGTTTGATCTGGAAATGATCCAGGAACTGGGGTATTGCTCCGGCATCGAGAACTATTCACGATACCTGTCAGGCAGGGAGGCGGGAGAACCACCGCCTACTCTGTATGATTATTTGCCAGCTAATGCATTAATCGTTGCGGATGAGTCCCATGTGTCGATTCCTCAACTTGGGGCAATGTATAAGGGCGATCGATCTCGTAAGGAAACATTGGTTGAGTATGGTTTTCGCCTACCGTCGGCATTGGACAATAGACCATTACGCTTCGAGGAATGGGAGATGTTGACTCCGCAGATCATTTTTATGTCTGCTACTCCGGGCCGCTACGAGGAAGAGCACGAAGGACAGCAGGTTTGTCAGCTTGCGAGACCAACTGGTTTAATAGACCCTGAACTGGAAGTACGCCCTGCTTCTACCCAAGTGGATGATTTATTATCGGAAATCCGCCGAGTAGCAGAGGAGCAGGAACGAGTGTTGGTTACGGTTCTGACCAAACGTATGGCCGAAGACTTAACAGATTATTTGGCGGAACACGACGTGCGTGTTCGGTATCTGCACTCTGATATAGAGACGGTAGAGCGGTCAGAAATATTACGAGATCTTAGACTGGGAAGTTTTGATGTGCTGGTCGGCATAAATCTATTACGAGAAGGATTGGATATCCCAGAAGTATCTCTGGTGGCAGTGTTTGATGCCGATAAGGAAGGGTTTCTCCGCTCGGAGCGATCGCTAATTCAAACAATTGGTCGAGCAGCTCGTAACATTAATGGCAAGGCAATTCTCTACGCTGATGAGATAACCGGCTCTATGCAAAGGGCGATTGACGAATCAGATCGACGCCGCAACATGCAACTACAATTCAATGAGATACACAACATCACGCCTGTTGGGGTGCAGAAAAAAGTCCTCGATGTTATGGAAGGAGCCTATGTATCGCCCACCAATCGCATACGCCAGCGTGGCCGTAACGCCACAGAGAAAATGGGGGCCTATAACCGGTTGGATTTTACTGACCCGACCATGGTGCATAAGGAAATTGACAAACTGGAAGAACAAATGTACGAGCATGCTAGGAACTTGGCTTTCGAGGAGGCAGCAGCTACCCGGGATACTATTGCAGAACTAAAAAATCAGCTTTTAAAGCAGTAACTTAAACGCATGATATGATTAGAAACAATCGACACTGAGAAGTTTAGTTCCGTATAATCGGAAGTCTTCTTTGTCGAGATCGAGTCCGAGGGCCTCATTGAGATAACCCTAGTAGCAGGCGCGTAGCTCAGTTGGTTAGAGCGCTACCTTGACATGGTAGAGGTCACCAGTTCGACTCTGGTCGTGCCTACCAAATTCCTTAATGGGATTCAGGCAATGAAAAGTATTTTCTATATCGCATTATTCGGATTTATCTTAACAAATTTGAATTCGAATCAGGCAGAAGCCCAAGCGCGGATACCTGGCTGGAACCGGGTTGCGCCACCGGGTGGACATCAGAATGACCCCCAGTTAGTTCGGCCAACTGGCGGTCCAGTGGTACCCATTTTCGAAGGATGGTTTCCCAACCTTGATGGAACTTTCCAACTTTGCTTTGGCTACTTCAATACAAATACCCAAGAAACTTTTGATATTCCTATTGGCCCAAACAATTTCATCGAACCAGAAGAGTTCAACGGTTTGCAACCAACGCACTTCATGCCACAGCCCGATGGTGGCCGCAGACATTATTGCGTCCTGAGCATAACAGTACCAGAGGATTGGGGAGATCGTGACGTGAGATGGACGTTGCTTGATGAGCGTTCCGAGCAGGCATTCAGCTCTCCTGGGCGATTGAAATTCAGTACTTATCGTCACGATGAGCCACTGCAGCCTTCACGAAACAATAGCCCTCCTAAAATTAGGTTGACGGCCGAAGGCCCAATCGCTGAAGGACGTGTTGGTTTTGGTAGAGGTATGGTGTCGGAGGCTCGTCAAGCCATGGTGGGAGAGCCTATAACACTGAGAACTCGGGTGCGTCGTGATAATCCGTTTAGGGCCGATGACAGCAGAGCAATTCGAATCAGATGGTTTAAATATCAGGGGCCAGGTGATGTCATATTTACGCCTAACTGGAATTCCTGGAAAGAAGAAACCATAGGCTGGATTGATTCTGCGGACTGGCTTGCATTTGATTCAGCGTATGGACAGTCGGATACCCAAGCCGTATTTAGCCAGCCAGGAGAATATATCGTTCAGGTACAGGCCTATAATGATTCAGGTCGTTCAAATTATGAGGCGCAAGATTTTGAGTTCTGGTGCTGTTGGACAAATGCTTTTATCAAGATTAATGTAAACTAGTGGCTGCAAAAGAGTGATAGAAGGTAGGGTTCTGTGTAACTGTAACGATATTAATAAATATCAATGACGAGAGAATTATAGGTATGAAACAACTAATCGATTGTGCATCCCACAGCTGGCAGCATAAATACCATGGTCATCTACTTGCTTTCGGAAGTTTTTTAGTACTTATTTTTATAGCCTGGCAAGTATCTTTTTCCACTGTTATTGCTCAGGAAATTAGCCATTCTCCTACTTTCTCTAATGAAGTTGTCAGAATTCTTCAGGAGAACTGTCAGCAGTGTCACCAGCCTGGTGGAATTGCGCCGATGTCTCTTGAGACCTTTGAACAAGCAAAAGTTTGGGCCCCACGAATTAAATATAATGTTAATAGACGGGTTATGCCTCCTTGGCATCTCGATCCAACCATTGGAATCCAGGAATATAAGAATGATTATTCTCTAAGTGACGATAATATTGACACTCTAGTAGCATGGGTTGATGCAGGCGCTCCCGAAGGTGACCCAGCTAATCTTCCGCCTCCGGTAAGCTGGCCTAATTGGCTGGAGTGGGAGCTCGAACCTGATTTAGGGCCTCCGGATATGATATTCGAAACAGGGCCCATTGCTATACGTGCTGAGGGCGGAGACTTCTGGCCGTCAGTGGATGTTGAGTGGCCTGCGCTTGTCGAACCACGTTTCCTTAAAGCGGCGGAGATTCGAAATACAATCCAGGGACGGTCTGCTCTGCATCATAACAATGTTTCATTAAGGCTCGAGCAGGGTCCATCTGGCCGTGTAGTTGGTGCAGGAGCTGGTAAAAGGTGGGACTACTTTGGCGAGGATACTGGAATTAAGTTCAGTCCCGGCCCCGGTGTTATTAACTTTGGGGCTCATTACTTCCCAATTGGAGAGGAATTTGAAGATAACATCGAAGTAGCGTTCTGGTTCCACCCGGAGAACGACCCTCCTCAGACAGAGGCGAATGTGGAGATTCATCATTTGATCGATCAATTTGAACCTGGGCAGCCGAGGGCCAGAGATATATTGATTCCACCTCATGGTACCCAGACGATGTACCGGACTTGGGTTTTAGATGAGCCGGTTATGTTGAACAGCTTCCGTGGTCATATGCATTTACATGGCATCGCTATGTCGATCGAAGTAATTTGGCCAGGGAGGGTGAGGGACTATTATGGTCCAGGAGCAAATCGTCGAGATGTTATTGCGTCTATCAATAATTATAATCACAACTGGCAAACGTCCTTCGTTTTTGCAGATGATGCTAGACCTCTACTTCCTAAAGGCGCGGCCATAGTGATGCGAACTCACTTCGATAATACCGAGAACAATCCTCTTTCAATAGACCCTGACCAATGGGTAGTCTTCGGAGGTCGGAGTGTAGATGCTATGTCTCACTTTCATGTAAGCGTCACTTACCTAGAAGAAGAGGAATACAGCTCACTGCTAATAGAGCGTAAGTTGCAACTCGAGGAAAGAAAGCACCGCGATGGTGATTTCGGAACTGCCCTACTTAGTATTCATCCGGATGAGCGGGCTGTGTTAGAGAATGTTGGGGGAACAGCAGCGCCTTGAGATAGAAACATCCAGAAACCGGACAAAAATCAAATTTTTGTCCGGTTTTATTCTGAATTGGGTTTCGTAGTTATCAATCGTCTAGTTTGGTCTCTCCGTTACTTCCAGTGGCACCATCATATGTACGAACTCATTATTTTCCCACATCACATATGGTCCACCTGCATAAGGATCCCTTGGGAGATCGCTCATAAGGCTCGCTGGCATCAATAACATGAGATGCGGGCCTTCCTGAACCCATGTGCCAACGGATTGATCTGTATTAAAAGGATCATTGTTGTCTACTGCTTGATCGCCCTGAAGCATATATGAGACTCCAAATCCTTTAGCTTCTGAATCATAAGGTTCCTGATTTATATAGGCTTGCAGCCATTCTTGCCATGCCTGATCTACACACATTGGGTTAACATTTTCATTGGGAGGTGTACCCGGCATACAAGTCCAATCGTTAGAGCCTTCTTTAAGCACGCTCCCATCGGCGGCCAAAACTGTAGCCTCCGAACTAATATTTGCTGGCGCTGACCCTGTTGCTATCTCTATTATTTCTTGTACTGTTTTCTCATTAGTTTCACTAGTGCAGTACGTCAACAAAAGGACTGTTGATATCAGATATATAGTTTTCATAGTGTATTTTTACCTCCACGGTTGTAAGAAAAATTGCCTATTTAATTGGGTTGTCATTCATGAACTCAACAATAACACTTGCTAGTTCTTCTCCTTTCTCTTCCTGCAGGAAGTGTCCTGCTCCTTCAATTGTTACATGATTTTGGTTTTGTGCTCCGGGAATATCTCTTTGAAAAATAACGTGACCGCCTGCAGTTACCGGATCTTCATTACTAAAGGCAGTTAAAAAAGGCTTCTGCCAGCGTCGAAAAACTTCCCATGCCGCACCATTGGCAACAGCTCCCGGGTAGTCAATCGAAACAGGGACTCGTTGCGGCATTATCAGAGGGCCTGCTTTGTAAGAAGGGCTAGGAAAAGGCGCATCGTAGGCGTCTTTAATAGAAGGGTCGCCGACATTGGTGGCAATCATAGTGCCCGTAGGAATATCGCCAGCATCGATCATTCTCTGATTCATGGCTTTCCATTGCATGAAGGCCCCGGAGGTGGGTGTGGAATTGGTCGTGGGTGCTGACAGCCCAGTATTACTAACAACCACACGTGCGAAGCGAGCTTCATTTTCTGCTACAACTCTAAGACCAATCAATCCGCCCCAGTCTTGTCCAAAAAATGTGGCATTCTGCAATTCTAATCGTTCGACTAATTCAGTCATCGCATCCACGTGAAAAAGATAGGTATGGGTATCCATATTTATCGGCTTGTCCGAGCGACCAAAACCAATCAGATCGGGAACGATGGTACGGAACCCAGCCTCAGTGAGAACCGGTATCATCTTACGATATAGGTAGGACCATGAGGGCTCGCCGTGAATCATTAGAATCACTTCACCGTCCGCCGGACCTTCATCCAGATAGTGAACGCGGTAGCCGCGAATATATAGATAGTTAGGTTCGAAACTATAACCTGGCAGGTTTTCGAATCGGCTGTCAGGTGTGCGTAAAACACCTGGCCTGATTTCATCTGCCATGATAATACTTGGAGCTAATGTAGCGATAAGAAAGGCGATGGTGAGGATTTTCTTCATAGTTTTAACCGTATAGTTTATCCGTATAAATGAGAATTGATTATAAGATAAATGCTTGGGCTTACAATGCTCAAAAATTAGCATAGCCAACAATGGAATATATGTAGTAAAATCAAAGGGATAATTGCTTCGAGGCTCGGGCGTGACATGGTGGACCTAGCCAGTTTGACTCTAGTTACGTCTATCATTCTATTGAAGTACTAAATTTGGTTTATAAATCGTGTGCTAAAGCAAAATGTAGTTTTAGCGATTGAGATTATTGACGGGAATAGTTGAGGAGAAGATGCCTGAAATCACTCTTCCAGATGGTAGTAAACGAGATTTCAACAATCCGATTACGGTTGCTGAAATAGCAGAATCAATTGGCCCCGGACTTGCCAAGGCTGCTCTGGCTGGTAGGGTAGATGGAGTTCTGGTTGATACCTCCTACTCCGTGGTTGGAGATGCTGAAGTCGCGATCGTTACCGAGCGCGACGAAGACGGGATTGAGGTCCTCCGACATTCCTGTGCCCATTTGATGGCACAGGCTGTGCAGCGCTTGTTTCCCAAGGCCCAGGTTACTATAGGTCCAGTCATAGAGGATGGGTTCTTTTATGATTTTGCCTTTGAACGACCATTTACACCGGAAGATCTCGTGGAGATTGAAAAGGCCATGGGAGTCATTGTTAAGGAAAATCTTCAGGTCGAAAAATCCATTATGAACCGTGACGATGCTGTGGCGATGTTTAGGGAAATGGGAGAAGACTATAAAGTTGAAATAATTGAATCGATACCGGGTGACGAAGACTTGTCCTTTTATCGACAGGGAGAATTTGTCGATCTGTGTCGTGGCCCCCATGTTCCAAGTACCGGTAAGTTCAAGGCATTCAAGCTTACAACGGTGGCTGGTGCATATTGGCGAGGTGATTCGGATAATGAAATGTTACAAAGGGTCTATGGCACTGCGTGGGCCTCAAATAAAGAACTGAAACTTTATCTCAAACGTTTGGAAGAAGCTGAAAAGCGTGATCACCGCAAATTGGGAAAACAATTAGGTCTTTTTCATTTTCAGGAAGAATCGCCGGGTATGGCTTTTTGGCACCCGAATGGGTGGACCTTGTACCAAACCATCCAGGGCTATATGAAAATAGTCCAGCAAAAAAATGGTTATAAGGAAATCAATACACCCCAACTGGTAGATTACAGCCTGTGGGAAAAGTCTGGTCATGCGGCAAAGTTTTCAGAAGAGATGTTCACTGTCGAATCGGAAAATCGGACCTATGCCATCAAGCCCATGAATTGTCCATGTCACATCCAGGTGTATAACCAGGGACTCAAAAGCTATCGCGATTTACCACTTAGGTATGCCGAATTTGGTTCCTGCCACCGCTATGAACCGTCTGGAAGCATGCATGGACTAATGCGCGTCCGCAGTTTTGTGCAGGACGACGGCCATATCTTTTGTACAGAGGAACAGATTCAGTCTGAAGTGGCCGGTTTTATGGGGTTGCTGTTTGGAGTTTACCGGGATTTTGGGTTCGACGAAGTGATCCTTCGTCTTTCAACTCGCCCTGAAAAACGCGTTGGATCCGACGACCTTTGGGAAGATGCGGAACAATCTCTGAAAGAGGCACTTAAAGCTACCGGCCTTCCCTGGGAGTTGATGCCAGGAGAGGGTGCTTTTTATGGTCCCAAGATAGAGTACTCCTTGAAAGATTGCATGGGTCGGATACAACAATGTGGCACTATACAGGTAGATTTCTTCACCCCCGGGGCGCTCGACGCCCGCTACGTTGCGGAAGACGGCAGTCGTAAGACTCCTGTTATGCTTCATAGAGCGGTACTAGGATCTTTCGAGCGTTTCATCGGCGTGTTGATCGAACATTATGCCGGTGCGATGCCGACCTGGTTGGCACCAGAGCAGGCCGTGGTCCTTAATATTACCGATAAACAGTCCGAATACTGCTTGAAACTGGAAGAATCCTTGAATAATAAAGGGTTTAGAGCGACAGCAGACTTGAGAAATGAGAAAATCAGCTTTAAAATCCGCGAGCATACTTTACAGAAAATTCCTTATCTTCTGGTAGTTGGAGATAGGGAAGTTGAATCCGGTACAGTGGCAGTTCGCAAGCGCAATGGTGAGGACTTGGGAGTAATGACATTCGATGACTTTTGTAAGCACTTAAGCCAGGATGTTTCCCGTTTTGGCCGAATTGAGAAAAGCCTCGATGCCGAGCATTAGGTTTTTATATGAGGATGAAATCGTAGTGGGGTTTGAGCGCTTGCTCACATCATGAGTGGTAGTACCAAAAAGCCGATAATCAACGAATTTATCGAGGCTGATAAGGTTCGTTTGGTTGGGGCAAACGGTGAGCAGATTGGGGTATTACCAATTGAAGACGCTAGGGCCGCAGCGACAGATGCTATGCTGGATTTGGTGCTGATAGCACCGGATTCGGATCCACAGGTCTGTAAGATCATGGATTTCGGCAAGCACGTATTTGACGTAAAGAAACAAAAATCGCTGAACAAGAAAAAACAGCGACGAATACATGTTAAGGAAATCAAATTTAGACCAGGGACGGAAGAAGGGGATTATCAGGTAAAACTACGCAACCTGATACGTTTCCTGACAGATGGGGACAAGACCAAGGTATCGCTAAGATTCCGCGGACGAGAGCTTGCCCATCAACATCTTGGGCAGGAGCTGATAGAGAGAATTCGAGATGACCTCTCTCAGTATGGTGCTGTGGAACAGGAACCCAAGATGGAAGGTCGGCAAATAGTCATGGTACTGGCGCCGGTCAAGAAGCGTTAACAACTATGCAAAGGGTCAGCATCTATTGGTCCCTTGGGCTAATGGATACTGGCCTTTGTTGTTAGCTAACAATCAAGGACCTCTTTGAGGTAAATGCGAGTAACTAAAAATGGTTGGAAAACTGAAAACCCACCGTGGTGCTGCGAAACGATTCAAGAAAACCGGCTCCGGTTTCAAGCGCAAGAGCGCATTCAAGAGTCATATCCTGACCAAAATGACTACCAAGCGTAAGCGGCAGCTGCGTGGAACAACATCGGTTCACCCCGCTGATGTTCCTGCGGTCAAGCGCATGCTGCGCGATGTTTGACGCTGTTAGGAAAGGGAATAAATTATGACTCGAATTAAACGAGGCGTCGTTGCCAATCGCCGTCACAAGAAAGTTCTAAAAGAAGCCAAAGGTTATTACGGCGCCCGTAGCAGGGTGTATCGTGTAGCCAAGCAGGCTGTTATCAAGGCGGGTCAATACGCCTACCGTGATCGCCGGGCAAAAAAGCGGGTATTTCGTTCTCTGTGGATTATTAGGATTAATGCTCAAGCCCGTGAAAACGGTATTAGTTACAGTCAATTGATTGCCGGTCTGAAAAAAGCGGAAATTGAAATAGATCGACGTGTTTTGGCAGATCTGGCTGTTCACGACAAACCAGCATTTACGGCGATAGTAGATCAAGCAAAAGCCTGTTTGGCAGCTTAACAATTTTTGTGGAAGCGGCTTATGGTTGATACCGATTCCCTACTCACCGATGCATTACAAGCAATAAAAGAGGCGAGCGATGAAAAATCGCTTGAGTCGCTGCGCGTAAGGTTTCTCGGAAAAAAGGGTAGTTTCACAGCGATGCTGAAGTCTCTGGGTAAACTGCCACCCAAGGAAAGGCCTGCAGCGGGCGAGGACATTAATCACGCTAAACAGCGGCTGGAACAGGCCATCGAAGCCAGAAAAAAACTACTGGTTGCTGAATCCCTTCATTCAAAACTCACCGAAGAAGTAATCGATGTTACGTTGCCGGGCCGTCGGCAGAATAAGGGTGGACTTCATCCGATTACGATCACATTGGAACGCATAACAGAGATTTTTGAGAGTGCTGGATACAGCGTAGCGGTGGGTCCTGAATTAGAAGACGACTACTATAATTTCGAAGCCCTTAATATACCTCCTCACCATCCAGCCCGGGCTATGCACGATACCTTTTATGTTAGTCCTGACAAGGTCTTGAGAACTCATACCTCTCCGGTTCAAGTTCGTGTCATGGAGACCGGAGAACCACCATTCCGGATGATTTGTCCCGGAAAGGTATATCGATGTGATTCTGACCTCACACATACCCCAATGTTTCATCAGGTAGAAGGCCTGTTGGTCGACGAAAAAGTCAGTTTTGCCGACTTGAAAGGCACTGTCGAAGAATTCTTGCATAGTTATTTTGAGGCTGAGATGCCGGTGAGGTTCAGGCCCTCCTATTTCCCTTTTACTGAACCTTCAGCCGAGGTTGATATGAGGTGTGTTAGGTGTGAAGGTAGTGGTTGCAGAATTTGTGGCTATAAAGGCTGGCTCGAAGTTATGGGTTGCGGCATGGTTCATCCTCGGGTGCTTGAAATGTCCAATATAGATACTTCACGATATAACGGATTTGCATTCGGCATGGGGGTAGAACGTTTGGCAATGCTCCGTTATGACGTTAGCGATCTAAGAACCTATTTCGAAAATGACCTGCGGTTTCTACAACAGTTTAATTAACGAGCGATAATAGCGAATGATTTTCAGTGAATCATGGTTACAGGAATGGGTGGATCCAAAGCTAGATACCCAGGATCTCATGGATGAACTAACGATGGCTGGACTCGAGGTTGATAGTTCAGGGCCGGTTGCTCGTCAGTTTTCTGGAATCGTTGTTGGAGAAGTGGAATCGGTAGAATCTCATCCTGATGCGGATAAATTAAGCGTTTGCCAGGTCAATGATGGCGGAAAGTCTTTTCAGGTAGTCTGCGGAGCTACTAATGTCAGGAAAGGGATTAAAGTTCCATTTGCAAATATTGGGGCTGAAATTCATAGCGGGGAAGATAAACCATTTCGCATCAAATCGGCCAAACTTCGCGGTGTTGAATCGAAAGGTATGATCTGTTCTGCAGAAGAGCTAGGTCTCGAAGACAAATCTGAGGGGATTCTTGTTTTGCCAGATGATGCTCCCAAGGGTTTGGAGGTTCAAAAGTATTTGCAACTTAACGACACAAGTATTGAATTAACGCTGACACCTAACCGAGGCGATTGCTTAGGTATGTTAGGGTTAGCCCGGGAGGTAGGTGTAATATCCGGGCAGCCGGTTTCAGAGCCTGAAATTCCTCTTGTCGTTCCTACCGTGAGTGACGAGCTTCCAATTCATATCGAGGCCAAGGATGGGTGTCCGCGATATCTCGGTCGAATTATTCGAAACGTTAATCTTAATTCCGAATCTCCGCTGTGGATGCAGGAAAAGCTTCGGCGGTCCGGGCTGCGTAGTATTGATCCAGTCGTTGATGTTACAAATTTTGTATTGATAGAGCTCGGCCAGCCTATGCATGCTTTTGATTACTCAAAGCTTGAAGGTCATATTAATGTGCGAATGGCAAAGGAAAATGAAAAATTAGTTCTTTTAGATGGTAAAGAAGTAAATTTGTCTTCAGAAATCATGCTAATTGCAGATAGTAACAAACCGGTTGCTATGGCCGGAATTATGGGCGGCTTGGCGACGTCTGTAACAGAATCCACTAGGGATGTATTTCTGGAATGTGCGTTCTTTGAACCGGTCACTATAGCTGGCAAAGCGCGCCGGTATGGTATGCAGACGGATGCATCTCATCGTTACGAGAGGGGAGTGGATTACAATCTCCAGCGTAAGGCGATGGAACGTGCAACATCATTGCTGCTTGAAATTGTTGGTGGGGATCCTGGCCCGATTACAGAGGCAGTCGGCAACCTCCCCGAGCCGGTGAAAATTGAATTGAAGATTGACCTAGTCTCGCAAGTTCTTGGCATAGAGATCACCAAAGAAGAAATTGTTGATATCCTTTCCAGATTAGGGTTCTCCATTACCAATAAAAACGCAGAATCGATAACCGTAGGTGTCCCCTCATTCCGGTTCGACGTTACCCTAGAAGCTGACCTTATCGAAGAAATCGTCCGTATCTACGGCTACAACAAGGTGCCCTCAACTTTCCGGTTCGGAGCCCAATCTCTGGCATCTAAACCTGAAGCCTTGGTGCCTCTGCAACGCATCCGACATCAGTTGGTGGCCATGGGTTATCAGGAGGTAGTTACCTACAGCTTTATTCACCCTGAACTGTCCGAACTCGTTTGTGGAAACGAAATTCAAATGGTTTCTCTGGAGAATCCAATCTCAGAGGAAATGTCGGTAATGCGAGCCAGCATTATTCCCGGGCTATTGAATACGGCGCAATACAATGCGAATCGGCAGCAAGACCGTATAAGATTATTTGAGACTGGCCTGGTTTTTACAGGAAATACTGGAGATTATGAACAAATCAATCGGATAGGTGGCCTTGTTTCGGGAAGTCGTTATCCTCAAAACTGGAATAACACCGATGATGTTAACGATTTCTATGATGTGAAAGGTGATGTGGAATGTATCTTAAGGCTGGGTGGTGACAATCGACATTTTCGGTTTCAACCAGCAGAGTTTGGATGCTTCCACCCTGGGCAATGTGCACGAATAGAGTCCAAGGAAGGGGGGCTGCTTGGCCACCTTGGGGCTCTGCATCCGGCGATAGCTCGGAAACTGGAGCTGGATACCGAGATTTTTATGTTTGAACTCGATCTTGATGCGGTCCAGATTGGAGAGTTACCGATAGCTAGCGTGTTATCGCGGTACCCGGAAGTCAGTCGCGATTTGGCAATAGTCATTAACGATTCTGTGCCGGCAGAAAAAATACTGACGATCGTACGCGACAATGCTGGTGAGTTTCTGACAAGCCTGCGAATATTTGATGTATATCAAGGAGATGCAGTTGAAAAAGGCAAAAAAAGTATTGCTTTGGGCTTGACGTGGCAGCATCCTTCGCGCACTCTTAGTGATGACGAAATAAGTGTAATAATTAGTAGTTGCGTCAACGTACTACAAGAACAATTTAATGCGAAATTACGCAATTAGCCGGGGATTGGACTATGACGGACGGAGCACTCACAAAAGCCGACATGGCAGAACGCCTGTTCGAGGAATTAGGGCTTAACAAGCGCGAGGCGAAAGAGGTAGTTGAGCAATTTTTTGAAGAAATCCGCTTGTCTCTGGAGCGTAACGAGCAGGTGAAGTTATCCGGGTACGGTAATTTCGACCTCAGAGATAAGAAGCAGCGCCCGGGTAGAAATCCCAAGACTGGCGAAGAAATACCGATTAAGGCAAGACGGGTAGTTACTTTCAGGCCAGGGCAGAAACTTAAGGCAAGAGTGGAAGACTATGCTGGAAACGACGAATAGCGAGGAATTACCTCCTATTCCGCCAAAACGCTACTTCACAATTGGGGAAGTGGGTGTGCTCTGTGCTGTAAAACCTCATGTGTTGCGTTATTGGGAAGCTGAATTTCCTCAGCTAAAACCGGTAAAACGTAGGGGAAATCGGCGTTATTATCAGCGCCAGGATGTAGTTTTGATCCGACAGATCAAGAGCTTGCTTTATGAACAGGGATACACGATTGGTGGTGCTCGGCAGAAAATGAGCGACAATCCTGAAGAACTAGCGAGGCCTAAAGTTGATGCCAGTGAAATCAGGCCACTAATTAAAGAACTCGAAAAAGTAATAGCTCAACTCTAAGTGCGGAAATTTCAATTCCGCTGCAGTACACTTCAATATCCAAACTTATTCAGATAATTTAGAACAATCGGGGCGTAGCGCAGCCTGGTAGCGCACTTGACTGGGGGTCAAGTGGTCGTGGGTTCAAATCCCGCCGTCCCGACCAAATTCCTATCCATGCAAGTCAAATAAAGTCTCCAAAAACCCGTAATTCGGGCCTTTATACGATATGATTCAACCAGCGCAATCCAACCTAATCCAGTGAGATACCGTCAAATTGGCGGTACTTATTCAATGATGAATTTTCCAAGATTAATTATGAAATTTCGATTCGCATTAGTTCTATACGTTACACTGTTTAACATACTGAGCATGCAAGCTCTCGTCAGCGCCCAGCAATCTGATCGACCCAATATCGTGCTCATTCTCGCCGACGATCTTGGCTACACGGATATCTCTCCCTTTGGCAGCGAGATTAGTACTCCGAATATTGCAAGGCTCGCGGCGGAAGGCCTTTCTTTCACTAATTATCATACTGCCGGCAGCTGTGCGCCGGCGCGGGCAATGCTGCTTACCGGTGTGGACAGCCACAGGAACGGTGTTCCAAATATTCCTGAAGCCCTGCCGGCTGAACAAATGGCTTATGATCACTATCAGGGTGTGTTGAACGATAAGGTCGTGACGCTTGCTAATGTCTTGCAGGCCGGTGGCTACCATACTTACATGACTGGCAAATGGCATCTGGGTCATACCCCGGAATTGCTTCCCGCGGCGCGGGGATTCGACCGCACTATAGCCATGGCGGATACCGGAGCAGATAACTGGGAGCAGCGCACTTATCTGCCAATCTACGATCAAGCCAATTGGTATGCCGATGGAGCAGAGCACACCTTGCCTGATGATTTTTATTCATCAGAATATTTCATCGACAAGACCATAGAATTTATCGCATCGAATGCCGAAGACGATCAGCCCTTCTTCGCCTATGTCCCTTTCCAGGCCGTTCACATGCCGGTGCAGGCACCACGCGAGTTTTCAGACAAGTATGCTGGTGTGTATGACGAAGGCTGGACAGTCATGCGGGAGAACAGGCGCCTTGCTGCCGAAGAAGCGGGTGTCATCCCGGAAGGAACCGAGGCGGTGGTCACTCCGGGTACGCTAATCTGGGATAACCTGACTGAGGAACAGAGACGTCATCATGCGCGGCGTATGGAAGTGTATGCCGGCATGGTCGATGCCATGGACATGCACATCGGCCGCTTGATGGACTACCTGGAAAGCATTGGCGAGTATGACAATACTATTTTTGTGTTCACTTCCGATAATGGCGCCGAAGGCTCCAATATAATTCTACCTAATGGTGGATCGGCACTTTCCCCCTGGTTCGATATCGTGGGATACAACTCCAACTATGAAACCCTGGGTGAACGTAACTCGTGGAATGCCATCGGCCCCAGCAACGCCACAATTGCCGCCTCGCCTCTGACTTATTATAAGTTTCACGCCAACGAAGGCGGCCTGCGCGTGCCGCTGGTTATGTCGGGTCCAGGCATCGGCGGGCAAGGAGGAATGACCGATGAGTTCGTGTTTGTGACCGATCTCGCACCCACCATTCTTAACCTGGTTGGAGTTGATATTCATGACGGCAGTTGGCTAGGCCAGGAAGTGGAACCAATAGTCGGGGCTGATTTTTCTGAATTTCTGGCCGGCGCTTCCTCGCAGGTGCATGATGATTTCGATTCCATAGGTTATGAGTTAGGTGGAAATAGTGCCTTGTTCAAAGGCGATTACAAAATTGTAATAAATCGAACAGGGCAGAGTGAAACAGAATGGCATCTGTTCAATATCAGGACTGATCCAGGGGAGGCCAGGGACTTGGCGCAGGAGCAACCAGCCTTACTGGAAGAAATGCTTGCAGATTATGAAAGTTATGTCCAGGCCAACAATGTATTGCCCATGCCCGAAGGCTATAACCGGACAGGGCGGATACTAGGGGATGCACTTCGGCAGCTTCGGCAACAATAATAGCCCCGGGGGGAGCCATCTCCCGGCTCTAGTCATCGGTGGGTCGCGAGTAGCACGGGGATTGGCTGGGGGCCACGATCAAGGGATGGAAGCCACGTGTCAGGAATCCGTATGTAAACCTCGCCATTTTTTGCAGGTCGTTAAACAAGCCTCTAGTTCGTAAAATGCAGTTCAGCAATTGCAATACCGCTTTCACCTGCATAGGAATAAAGCAGATAAATTTTGCCCTGTTCCTGAAAGATAGCTGGGTCCCTGAGTTGGTTTACCCGGATATCAATGTGGCCACCACGGGACGGTTCTATAGACAGATTCGCTCCTTCCCAGTCAGTCTCGGGACGCAGAATTTCAACAGGTTCGCTGGCGGTCCAGTTCATCCAGTCACCAGCTAGCTCGATAGTGGAGAGAAAAATGCGTTCCGGTGCATCACCCCGTCTAGTAAAGAACACGTAAAGCAGATTATTCCGAATCAGCAAGGCGGAGTGTCGCATATCCGAGGTGAAGAAATTTGGTCCCGGTTCGAAATTACTCAAACCATCACGGGAGCGATAAAGATAACCGGGCATGGCCATCGCATAGTAATAGTTGTCATGTTCGATGACGCGGAGGTAAGGGCGCCCGAGGTCTTCTTTTTTGCCTTCAAAATGAATACCGTCACTGGACACTGCATGGCGGGTGAACTGTCGACCTTCACCACGGCCATGGATGTACATAACGATCTGCTGTAGATCTTCACGCACATGCACATCTGGTGAAGCGATGTGGGCATATAGGGCAGCAGTCTGGCCCGGCGCCAGGGAACAGGGCGGGCAAGTAGTGGGAAAGTAAGAGTCTTCTAGTTTTAGGCTGCCGGGCGAATACACAGTCCAGGGTCCGGTAACGGAGTCTGCATAGGCCATGCGAATGTACTCACCTCTATGGTCAGCAAAATATAGGTAGTACTGGCCCACAGGGTTTTCAATCCATTCAGGCACTTTGATTAGCGAAGGACCCTGGATATTGCCGCCCATTCGTTGGTCCAGCTCTGAGGTAATAATGGGCCTATCCCCAATACGGTTGACGGAAACCGTTGCCGGCTCGACTGCTTGAGACAAAGCGCTAGAAAGTGAGAGAGCAAGGAGAAGAATAGAAAATATTCTTCTTGTTTTCATGGGCATTAAAAAAAACCATTTCCATTTGTTTGTATTGTCGTTCTCTGCCATAGCTCGAATGTACCATATTATTCGAGCAGATTAGTATTACATAGATAGTAGGAGTTCCATTTGGTGAAAGGGGAGGTGCCCCGGGGGTCGGCTTACCCTGATTGATCAATCGAAAACTTTAAGGACAATTAATCAGGCACGAAGCGCCTGGTCGATTCCAGATCACAATTAAATGGCGACATGTCATTTTGCGGTGAATAAAGTAACTGCCGACTGTAGGTCATTGTCCCAACGATGTACTCCGGGTCTTCAAGGACAAACTCGACTTCCATCCGGGCACCGTCATCAATGAGACGATAACGCTCCACCACATGTTTTTGGGAACCTGAGGGAACGCCATTTTGATAGGGAGAGCGGTGATAGGCAAAGTTTGTAGTATCAATAATTAAATCCCCGTCTTCCCTCCTGCCTATGGAATGGCCTTCGTGAAACAGCTCAACCGCCGCTGGATGCTCACGGCCATCCATGTACACAGTTCGCACCTGATCGAAGTACTGACTGCGGACTGTGATTGTTTCTTCACCTTCGTTAAATACGAACTCCATCGGATAGAGGTCCGTATAAATAATCATGGCAGGCGTAGGCTTGGTGATACACAACAGTTCCGGGTTCTCATCCGAGGCCTGGCTATAGGAAGCTTCGGCAATTTTTCCCTTCTCGGTTAATGCAAGCTCACGGATCATGAGCTGGTCCAGACCGCCCGGGTAGTCGTCAGCAAGCCTTGACCGATCCACTATCCATCGACCTTCTACAGTTGAGGCGCGGGCGCGTGCATCCGACTCTGGTCGTGACACACGAGCGGGTGATGCCTCCAGATAAGAGCCATCATCTTTCTCAATTGAGTCCATTAATCCATAGAATCTTCCGTCGCGCGCAGGATTGACCCCGACAATCACCTGATCACCGATAGATAATGAGTCACGGGTCCAGCCCAGTCGTCTCATCGTATGCGCAGAGGCCATTTGCACTGTCCACTCAACCTGCTCGCCACTTTCATTAATGGCATCGACTGTGAAATATGCATGTGGATTCCGCAAGCTGTACTCGGTGACTGCGCCTTCGAAAGTTACCACCGATTCCATATTCAGTGCAGCATCACTGTGATGACCAAACACAGGCGTGGCGAGCAGATAAACCGCTGCAATGATTGTCCCGTATTTCATAAATATCCCTGTAACTCTCAAAATACCTAACCGTTCGTGCAGAATAGTATGTAATAGTCCGAGATGGAACCAAATAGAACAAGTGAGTGGTGCCCCGGAACTGTATTTCTCAGGTATCATAAAAACGTGCGCTAAAAAATATAATTTATTTTTAGGAGGTAAAGTAAGATGTCGCAACTTGACGTTGTACATTGGTTAGTATTACTAAGTTTCATTTTAAATATTTATATAATTTTTCGGATAACCGGATTTTCAAAGGAAGAGAAATATCTTAAAGCTGCGGTTGAGCGCCTGCGTTGACCAGAACGTGTAGACGATCCGTGAGATTGAGCGTCAGATTCAGCGCGCCGATTCGAGCTGGCAGATTAGTAGATAGAGTCCGAAAATGAATGAATTAGTCATTGAAACTGCCGGCGTTGCCTTCGCTACTTTCTTCGCCACCATCGGGCCCTTGGATGTGGCTGCGATGTATGCGGCGTTAACAAGTGCCGTGTCGCGCAAGCGACGTCGACAGATGGCAGTGCGAGGCACCTTGATCGCAGGGTCGATCCTATTGTTGTTCGCCCTGGTTGGGGACTTCTTATTGGCCGGTCTCGGCATCTCCCTGGCCGCCCTGCGCACCGGCGGCGGTATCCTCTTGCTGCTGATAGGCATCGACCTGGTGTTTGCCCGCTCCTCCGGTAGTACTTCCACCACCGACGAAGAAGAGAAGGAAGCACAATCGAAACAGGATATTTCCGTGTTCCCCCTGGCCACACCGCTAATAGCCGGCCCCGGTGCCCTCGGTGCAGTCATCCTTTTAATGGCGAATGCAGAAGGAGAACCGGTGTTGCAAGCGGCGGTCATCGCATCGTTGATCGCCATACTACTGGTGACACTGGCCATGCTGATATTGGCCTCCGAGATTCAACAATTCCTCGGTGTCACTGGCATGCATGTGGTCACTCGTATTTTTGGAGTGTTGCTGTCGGCACTCGCGGTGCAATTTATTTTCGATGGCATCGCCGCCAGTGGCTTGCTTGCAGGCGTAGCCACTTAAGTATTGACGGTACTTAGCTCAATCTCAAACGAGATACCGCCAATCTAAGGATCATTCACTATGCAGAAGTTAACCGCTACAGCCGTATAACTCGATCCGTCTGACCGCCATCCATCGCATAAGGAAGTGCTGGACAATCAATGTTGCCGTTATTATCTCCTGTGGTCTGAAAATCTAAGAAGGAAGTTGCCGCATACGTAACAATAATTTCAATACCTTGATATATGTCCGTTTCCATATTCGAATGTTCAACCTCTAGTTGATACGACTGGCCTGAAAACAGTTTTTCTTTCGGAATTATATATTCTTTTTTATCATACGTGAGTGCCATGAGATCGCTTATAGCGTGGCCGCTGTGATTAATTTCATCTCCCATACAATTTCCTAAAATAACATAAATCATGTCATCAATAATGCCATTGGGATCCGCTGCACCTTTACTAAAATCACTCCACAGGACTTTCACATCCTGATCAGGGTCAATTGAATTTGAATTAGCTTTCATGCTGCCTTGAATGAGGGTAATTTCAATCGGACCAGGATTATTGTTCGCCCCAGGTTTTTTTATAAAAGTAGCAGGAAGATTAGTAACGCTGCCACTAGGTGTATCAAAGCTGAACGTATAGGTTGTATCGGGAAAACGAGCTGTCAATCCTGCGATCGTCATTTCACGAGCACCAGCAAGAAACGGAATATTATCATTTGAAAAATGCAAACCTTTAGATGCATCACCTGGCCCAAAAAGAACACCATTTTCTACTAAAGGTGAGACCGGATTTAAATCAAGTGGGAAAATTTCTGCAAAAAATACCGTATTGAGTAACGTTAATTGACCGCTGGCAAGTTGTCGATGATTGATTGATTTTCCTAATACGACATAATCCGCAAAATCACTAGGCACGCTTGATTGAGCCTCTGTAGTTTTTATAGGAGGCAATAACATCATTGACGTTATCAGAATTGAGATAATGGCAATCGCGGTGAGAAACTTATATCGATTAATGAAATTCCTCAATGTTTTTATTTTTCCTCCTTCACTTACGAAGAATCAGGATCATTAACAACGTTCCACAAATAATCAATTACATTCTGCACAGAAAGCCTTTCAGGGGAATTTGCGGTTTCAATTATCTCCGGATTTGTTAGGGTCTCTAATCCATTGAAGTCATGAGGTATATTGGTATCCAATTTGGCTAAAATCTTTACATCCAAATTAGCTAGCTCGAATAATAAGTTCGTAGGTTGCAATGCTTTGTTCTCGGGATACCTAATCGTTCGTCCAGAATAGTATGTAATAGTCCGAGATGGAACCAAATAGAACAAGTGGGGGTGCCCCGGGGGTGGGGTCAGTAGGAATCCCAGTATGGAAATTGTATGGAAAAACTGCGTGTCGCGAGTTGAAAGCCAATTTCAATTCAAATGTTTGTTTAAGAACGC
>ERZ651768.592-NODE-592-length-27094-cov-3.947403_pt1 | contig 27094 bp, 24 predicted proteins | sample MGYA00514754_ERZ651768 | MGnify/ENA metagenome assembly ERZ651768
TGTAAAGCCAAATGGATGAATCCCGATTTATTTCCTTATAAGCCATCTCTTATTTACCCCCGAACATTGTTTCTTTGGAAGTGCCTTATCATCAGCTGGAAAGTGAAAAACCCTCCTGGTGAGGCTTTCAGCATAGTTCAACCAAGAACTGTCACATCTTATTGTAGATCTGCACCCTATGACGATTACTTTCTGTTATGTAAACGTTATCGTTTTGATCGAGTTTTACAGAAGTTGGTCCCCAAAAATATTTCTCTATGTGCGCAGACTCCTCGTGGGGATCTCCACCAAAAAGGTCGATGCTAGGTTCCAAGTTAGATCTCGACCTTGGCTCAGCCTCTTCGTAGTTCGAATCAAGGTATTCCTGCCCCCATTTAGAGATGGTTGCCTGTCCTCTCAATTTAGAAATGAATCTGCCTTCAGAATCGAGAATTTGTAGACACTCGTTCCCCCAATCCGCAACGTATATATATCCATCTGAATCCACTGCTACACAGGAGGGGTTCTTGAATTGTCCCTCACCATCACCGAGACTCCCAAATTTCGCAATATAACTACCGTCAGGAGAATATTTTTTCACACAGTGATTCCCCCAATCAGCTACATAAACAAACCCATCTACAGCCACTGTGAGACCCCATGGAAGGTTTAGTGCAGCATCACCATCCTTTGCTATTCGGAAGTCATCCATAATCAGGCCGTTTTTTGAAAATTTTTGGATACGATTATTTAGTTGATCAGATACGAACAGATTATCGTCAGCATCAAATGCAAGTCCTGAAGGTCCTAGCAACTCCCCCTTACCGGAGCCCTCAACGCCCCAATAACTAATAGGATCGCCATCATTCTCGAAAATATTGATGCGATTTAACTGTTCGTCACTTATGTATATCCTTCCCTTCTTATCAGACGCTATTGAAGTTGGCCACTTAAATTGCCCAACCTCATCACCAAAACCACCATAAACCCCGTAATATTCACTTTCCTTGTCATAAACAGTTACACGTAACTGCGATGCTGCCGCGAAATAAGCCCTGCTCACCGTGTGTAGGCGACCGTCCTCAGCCACCAAAGTATCAACAGGAAACATAAATCCCCTATCTTGCATTACACAAAGGCCAACAGTGTGACTGTACCTGAGAATCTCAGTGTCGGATTGTATTGAAGTCTGCGAAGCCATCTATATTCCTTAACGAGTTGGTTTTAATAGGCAGCGTGCGCTAGCAGCATTCATATCTAACTACGACCTCTGGAACTCTGGAGTCGAGCCAACAACACTTAGGATAGTTGAAAGCTTTTTTTCGGCTAGATGCCTGTCGGCTGACAAATTTGTTTTACTCAACCCCGTCTCATCCACGAATTCCAGGAGAGTTTCTCGAATTGATTGGGAGACTTCAAGGGCGCCCAGTTCATCCAGGCATCTGTCTACACATGATTCCGAGGTAATTCTCTCCTCGCCATTATCGAGAATATTATTAACAATCTTCTTTATTCCGGGCTTACTCGTGTCTCCAAGTTGCTTGGATACGAAGCTAACTCTCTCTGTAAGTGAACCCGTCTCTATCCACTCCAAGCCTTGATGCCATCCCTCTACGGATGGAGGGTTGAACAGTTGTTGGCCCATAAAGCTGATCTGGCTATTTCTTTCTGATAGCTCTATCCTGGGGACATCAAATTCTTCGGTAATTCTGAGAATACCTGCAACTAGCTCAGCAGGACTCTTTATTTTCTTATAACGGCATGCCTTGGACTTGAAAAAGTCGGAATTGAATAAAACCCGCAACATTTCCTTGATATTGTAGTTATTTTCAAAATAAGCTTTTTCAAGAATATTTATGGCTTCGGGGTCCTGCGGAGGCATATAGGGCCATTGTGTGACCGGTGGCTCATCGGCAACGAAGAAATGATACAAATGGCGGGAAATGAATCGAGCAGTAGACTCTTGTTTACAGATTATACGGATTATATCTCCCCCATCAAAATCACCAGTTTCCCCAAGAAACGTTTTTTCTCCCCCGTCATGATCATCTGGATCGTATTCATAACGCCATGCGAGTTTCCCGTATGGCATTATTGAATTGCGCAATGCTAGCTGTTTTATATAGTCAGCATTAGCAATAGTCCATCCCGTAAATGCACGAGCGCATTCCTTGATATCTTCCTCGGTATAGTTTCCTACCCCCATTGAAAATAGTTCCAAAAGCTCTCGTCCATAGTTCTCATTTATGGACTCATTGTGGTTATCAATATTATCTAACCAGATGATCATTGCCGGGTCACGTGATAGATGCAATAAAATTTCATCCAGTGTGCCCAAACCGTAATTGCGGAACATTCTAGATTGATCTGTAAGGGGTTTCCCATTTGTAACTTTTGCATATCCTGTAGCCAGGATATTGTGCCAAAACAGAGCCATTTTTTCCCTTAATGGATCCTCCGTAGATACGAGCCGATAGAGCCAGTATGACCCTGCACCTGTACTGTCATGAGTCACCGATTGATCCGGATGGTATCTCCTTACAAGAGCATCCTCTATCGCTTTGGGAGCCGTTGGAGAAAGAAGGCCTTCTACGATATTTTCATATTCCTCTTCAGCCAACTTGGACAATCCTAACCCTGTAGCACCAAACCCGGCCCTTCTCATCAAATGAGCGGTGAGCAGATATTTTTCGTTATCCATTCCATTTACCTCTATTTTATTTTCCGAGAATCCAATTTTAATCAATTCGTATCGAGTCAGTTATCGAGCGCCTTATTTAGACTTGGCATTAGCTCGGTTTGAAATAACGCCATGCTCTCCATCCAGGATCGTCGATCTGAATCATCGATCCAGTCAAATGACATATTAATTAAAGTTCCAAATGTCCCGACATCATCTATCAACCCCAGAATCCTTTGAAGCACGGTTTCTACAGACCCGGCTATTACGAGATTATTAATAAAGTAGTCGTCGCCAATTTCGCTGTCTTCAATATCCAAGTCATCCTTCATAATTTCAAGACCGGGCCCTTTCTTTATTGCCGATGCCAGATACCGATAGGCTGTCATTATGCTGTTAGATCGGGCAATTTTTTCAGCTTTCTCGTCTGACTCAGCAAGGAATATAGTTCTTGCTATCTTCCAGTCTCGTCGGTCTGGCGTATTTCCGGACCGCTCCAGCCCAGCAGAGTAGGTCGCCCAGTTGTCTGCAAGAACCGAGGTAGCCGTAATTGAGTGACTAAAGGGAGAAAAACCGTACTGGGCTGCTAGATTTGCAGATCTTGAATTTCTGCCGGTGACTGGAACCGATATAGGCGGATGAGGTTTCTGAAATGGTTTCTGGATTTCTCCATAACCGATGACGTCATCTTTACTTTCTAGACTTATATCCCAGAATTTATTATCCAATTTGTACGGAGGGTCCAATTCCCACAGCTTCAGAATAATCCTCACCGATTCCTTTGTTAATTCAAAGGAATCCAAGTCCTTAGTTCCTATCAACTCCTGGTCTGACGGAGTACCACCATATCCAAATGCCAGGTTGAGCCTGCCGTGAGAGAAATGGTCGAGAAACGATAGTCGACTCGCGACGCTTGCCGGATGATGAAGATTTAAAAGGAGAGGGGCAGGACCTATACGTATATTTGCTGTCTGTCTGAACCCAGCGGCAATGAACATTTCAGGGCTTACGATAGGTTCCCATTTAAGGGTTTGATGCTCCCCTACCCAAAATTCATCAAATCCAAGCCTGTCAGCCTCCACCAAAAGCTCAAGGTCTTCATCATGACACTCATGTAACGGCTTGCCAGGATCATGGAACGGCATAATGAATATGCCTGACTTTATGTTGCTCAAAGTATTACCTCAAATTCAACCTGTTACCATTACTCACCGTGTGTTCCTGCCACCCATCCACCGTAGATAGGATATTGGCTGCATATAACTTCGATGTATGATGGCTGTCCTTGTTCATTAGCTGAGAATGCTCTTTCAAGTGCAGGGATTATGTCCTTGGGATCAGATACCCTTTCAGAATGCAATCCCAGTTGTTCAATCGCCTTGGACATATCCACGGTTTCATAATTCAAAACTTTATGGGTATAGGGATCGTGCCCCTCACCCCAGAATCCTGGCCCATAGCCGGAGAAACCACCATTACTGATGTGCAAAACCGTGATACCGATTTTTTCTCTAACAGGCACCTCAAGATTACCCAGCATATATCCAAGTCCTGCCTCACCGGTAACAGCAACTGATCGTCTTTTTGGAAATGCTATTCTTGCAGCCATAGCGGCGGGTAAACTGAACCCCAATGAAGAGACGTTACCCCAACCCAAGAACCCTCTTGGAATAACCGTTTCATAGACAGTGCTCAGTTGGTCTCTTGTGTTACCTGATTCATGTGTGACGAAAGAGTTTTGTGAGTCTAGAGCTTCCATCAGATCCGAATAAACCCTGTATGGATTTATGGGCATGTCACTTGAATTCATTGCCTCATGATAGATGATTTTATCTTCATTCCTTTGCTGCTCAATTTTATCCACCCGGTCCTGATTAGATATACCCTGGCCCGACGTTTTTGAGCGTAATTCGTTCGTCAATGCGCGGAGGGTGATCTCGGCGTCTCCCAAAACGGCATGCGTCGTGGGATAAATCTTATTGATGTGTAACTCGTTGAGCCCGCATATGATTATTTTTTTTGAGGAAGGATTTGGGATAGCATGCGAAAAACGCCCTGGCGATAGACTCGATCCCACCGACAGAATCAGGTCACTCTTCTCAAGAAAATATGCTGTGTGCTTTCCCCGAACCCCGGCAGATAAAGGATGGTTTTCTGGAAACACCCCTTTTGCCTTCAATGTGGTAATGACGGGCATATCTGACAGCTCGGCAAATTCCTTCAAAGCATCTTCAGCCCCTGCGTATACCGCTCCCTCTCCCACGTAGAGAATCGGATCAGATGATCCCATTACAAGATCTATGGCCTCGGTAACGTCAGCTGGATCGGGACCATACTTCCAGCACCTTACCGCAGAGTAAGGATCCAGATCCTCATCAAACAATGCGGAGGCATCTGGAACAGCGATAACCACAGGTCCGGGAGGGCCATTCCTCAACATAGTAAAGGCTCTTCTCATGAACTCATTAGTCCTGTCTGGAGAATCAATATACCCATACCATTTTGTTACTGACTTAAGACTGGAAGTAACATCGAACTGGCTGTTCTCACTACTACCTATGGGTACACCATCTGTAATACACAGGACAGGTGAGTTATCTTCATAGGCCTGTGCGAGTCCAGCATATGCAACTTGAATCCCGGCAGCATTCACACCACCCTGTACAGTACAGACCCCGATTTCTTTTCCGGCCGTTACACGTGAATACCCGTCTGCTAAAGCCACAGCATACCGATCATCTCGCATCATAATCATTGGGATATTCTCTTCCCCAAGGGAGTTGTTCACCCGGCAAACAGGAAACGTAGAAACCCATTCGATGCCTTCCATTTTGAGAATCCGCGCAATTCCAGTTGCTACACTAATCATCGTTCGATTTCCTTTCTTTCCATGCTCTCTTATCCAAGTGTCATAAATGCACTCAGGACTTTTACCGACCGTGAGTTGTTATTATGCTGCTTATCTTTTATGGTGCCAATCTTCTCTTTTAAGGACTCTAATAGAGATACTGGCTAATTTTTTGAAAAAGCCCAGTAAATCTAACTCATTATCATTCCGCCATCTACATTAAATGCCTGTCCAGTGATATTTCTTGAACCAGGACCCGCGAGAAAAACAGCCAGCGCAGCTACATCATCGGCTTTGTTAGCCCTGCCAAGAGGAATTTCGTCAATCATAGCTTCTTGTAGGTCAGTGCTACTGAGACCAGTATCATCAGACCTTAGGGAAAGTATCCCAGCCAGCATATCTGTCTGAACTATGCCCGGGCAGACAGCATTCACATTGATGTCGTATTCCGACAAAACACTCGCAGCAATGTATGTCATCGCAATTACGGCTCCCTTGCTTGCAGCATATGCCGCATTAGAAGTTCTTCTGTATCCTTTACCGGCAATCGAAGCTGTATTTACTATTCGCCCTCCCCTACCCTGATCGATCATGAATCTAGAAACTTTCTGCATGCAAAAAAATGCGCCTTTTGCATTAACTCGATGAATCTGGTCCCAGTGTTGTTCCTCTATATCCAGAAAGCCAATGTGCCGGGTTAGGCCAGCATTATTGAAAAGTATGTCTATTCCACCAAATTTATCGACAGAATGTGCCACAAGTTGATCTATCGCAGATAGATCGCCCATATCTAATTCAATAACTAGCGCTCCCCGCCCTAGAGATCCAACCTCTAACGCAGTTTTGTCAGCTGACTCAACATCTATATCAGCTATAACTACATCAGCTCCACTTTCCGCGAACTTGAGCGCTGCAGATTTCCCTATGCCTTTTCCCGCTCCGGTCACAATTACAGTTTTCCCTTCAAAATCCATATTAATTCCCCAAGTTTTAGTTAGAAAAAATAACCCATCAATTTCTAGGGAGTTTACCGCAGAAGGGCAAGCACTGTTGAACCTGACACTTAAATCGCACGGGAAGTCCTAGTCGCTTGCAAATTTGATTGGTGAAAATGCTACGATCTGCCCGGGAAATCAAGTTAATCCAGTCAGTTTAGCAACAGGAGGAGATATGTCCGCCCGATTTGGATCTGGGGATTACCAGTACGAACTAGTAAAAGGATGGGGAGATAGTTGGCCAGTTGAAGGAGTCGCTTCCGACGTGGCAACAGACTCGAATGGACAAGTTTATATAGCCGTAAGAACATCACAAACTGAAGAACGTAAAGCGGGTGTGATACTGGTACTGAACAGGGATGGAAGTTTCCATAGCCAGTGGGGCGAAGAACATTTCAGTACACCTCATGGGCTTTGGATAAACTCCGATGATGAAATATTCCATGCCGACTCAGGCAATCATACTGTCACTAAGTTCAGTACCTCAGGGGAATTGATCATGACTCTGGGAACTAAAAACCAGTTGGGCCCCATAGGAGGGCCATTCCGATCCCCAACGAGAGCCGTACAGTCTACCTCGGGGGAAATATTTGTGTCCGACGGTTACTGGCAGAATAGAGTACATCGGTTCACGCAGGCTGGGGAACACATATTATCTTGGGGGAAGGGAGAACCCGTCTTTAACAGAGATGCATGGGATTTCTACAAAAAGGAAGTCGGAGACTTAGCGACTGGCACTCCAGGCACCGGTCCTGGAGAGTTCAATCTGCCTCATGATGTGACCGTGAGTAGAGATAACCGTATCTTTATCATGGATAGAGAAAACAACCGTTGCCAGATTTTTGATACGGACGGTTCCTACTTGGAAGAGTGGTCAGACATACGAGGTCCCAATGATGCCGTAGTTGACCAAAACGACATTATGTTTATAGCAGAAGGGGTGGGGTCAGTTCTAATCACTACATTGAATGGAGACGTTATCGACCGGTGGGGCAAGCGAGGGCAGAATGAGGGTGACTTCAGGGGATTTCCCCATGGAATCTGGTTGGATAACCAGGGAGACCTCTACGTAGCAGAGGTCGGAGAAATCCACGCAATACAAAAGTTCGCTCGTATTTAAGTGTAGCTCTAAATTGTCCCTACCTTGGTACTAACGGCAACGTTACATGAGAGGGGTATTCCCGGGAATGGTGAACTGTTTGAAGTGCTGATTCGAAATTCTCCTCTTTCCCAATTTCGCCACCTGTGTTCAGGTTTCTATCAAACCGAGGAAAATTACTGCTTGATATTTCCAATCTTATACAGTGCCCTTTTAAGAACACGTTGCTTGTAGCCCATAAGTCTATCGTGTACTCGCCTACGCTGCCCGGGTCAACAAAAGAGGCAGAAGATCTAGAATTCCGATACCTAGCTCTAATAATGCCATCGGTTAAGTTACGGGCAAAACCACTTTCATTTACGTCCACGAGCTTAGCCGTAAAATCAGTATCTCTAGCTGTAGTGGATGCAAACAGCGTAACCGTAACAGGACCGGTTACCTCCATATCTTCATCGAGGGCCGGAGAAGAGTAGACAAGGACATCAGATCTTTGCTCGATAAAACGTTGATCATAAACGCCGGATCTCATAAAGTCATCGTCGCAGCATAATCCACCACCCGCAGTCGGTACAGGAAACTGGGGGTTGTATAAAAAAGAATCTAAAGGTTCATCATCTGGAGAGTTCTGACTAAGTGCTCCGTCACCCGACAGAGTGTTAGCGCCTCCCCTGCTATGAAGAAAAAAACGAGTGTCTATGGATCGTCTCAGGGGCCACCCATCTTCATCCCTCCACTCATTAATACCCATCACAAAAATGCGGACCGGTTTGTCTGAAGCCTCTTTTCCAACTTCACCTTTCAGCCATTTATCGTAGTAGGCAAGGGTCCTTCCTTTTACATCTGCACTGTCCCTGGAAGAAAGTGTTCCAAAACCGTAGCTACCTGCGAGGACTCCTGTGTTGCCGTGAACCCAGGGACCAATGAGAAGATGTTGCCCGTTTCTGGAGTCGCTGCTACCTCCTAGCTTTGTCATTCCTGTGAAATTGCGGATCGTCCCACCTAGAAAAACGTCGTACCATCCGCCGATGTTAAAAGAAGGTATCTTTATCTCAGGGTGAGAATCTTCTATACAGATAGCCTTCCAGTAATCATCGTACTCGGGATGGTCCATCCAATCGTAGTAATATGGGGCAAGTCCCCCTTTTAAAGCTTCCATCTCCGACAAAGGTAGCCGGTTAAATGCGCTTGTGAGTGAGTCCTTCACAGATGTCAAGTCAGTTTTACCACCTTCCGTCAAATTCAATCTCTCTGACAGGTTCCTCCAGTTAGCCTCTGTTAGCGCACCGACTGCCCATGAGAGATTAAAGCCTAGTTCGAATGCACCCCCCTGCCATGCCCAACCTTCGTGATAATTCGAGGCTGTAACTGTCGGCGCAATTGCAGCGAGCGATGGAGCCTGAGACCTCGCAGCAAGCCACTGGGTAGCGCCAACATACGACGCTCCATACATCCCGACTTTCCCGGATGACCACGGCTGTGAAGCAGCCCATTCAATCGAATCATATCCGTCATCAATTTCATTTATAAACGTGTAGAACTCACCCATTGAAGCGTGTCTGCCTCTAACATCCTGGATGACTACCGCGTAACCCTCACTGGCTGCTGAGGCAGCATCGACTGCATTGGTACGACTAGCTGCCGAAGATTTATCATAGGGAGTGCGTGTAAGAAGAACAGGATGAGACCCAGAATCTGCAGGCCGATAGACATCCGCGTAAGTTTTAGTACCGTCTCTTAAATTAATCTCTAGATCTTGATCGAATCTGACAGTAGCCTTGGGCTTCATGTGAACCTCCTATTTCCGCCGATCTTTTATTTCACACAGGGCGCTTTTCTATTAATCCTAATATCTAGGATCTCTCCATTCAAAAGACAAGTTGGCATAGCGTACGAATACTGCGCCTCCAGGTGCAGCAATTGGACCGTTTACGGCAAGCAGGGCAATTGAGTGGCTGTCTCCGGGATGAGGGTCGGCATTCACTACGACACGTTGAGGTACATTGAAACCCTGCACGGCACCTAGCTGCCTGTCACATTCTCCGTCGATCCAAATTTCACCGTAGTCGTCAATGCAGGTTTCAAGCAAACAACGAGTTCCCTGAACATCCCTGCCTTTTACAGTCTCTGGAATAGTTACCTTAATTCTGTACCATATGAAAGAAAGCCCGTCTGAACGCCATTTCCCTATATTGGTTGTTACCTCCCATGACGAATCGTCATAGTCGGCTAGTCTCGCAGGGCTTCCAGATATCCTTGCGACAAGGCCTTCATTTTCTTCCCCTGGTACCAAACCCCGGGCGAACCTCCACGCACCTTTAACCAGTTTAAGATCATCAGCCTCGGTCAGATCTAATGTAGCCCTTGTCACGTTTCTATCTCCCTAAGAAGTTTTTTGATGATACCCGGTTGAATACCATCGTCTTCCTACCCTTTCTCCTAATTTAATGCACGCCATTTTCTTTCAATTATTATTTAAAGACCATCTCCTTATAATGAGTAGGCGTATTTTCTAGCCATATCTTCGTTGAGATCGCATCCCCAGCCAGGCCCGTTGGGAATTGTCATAAATCCATCGTTTATTTCAGGTACTACCGTCGTTATATCATCTCTCCACGGAACAGAGTCGACGTCGCTTTCCATGATCCGAACATTTGAGACCGCAGCCGTGAGGTTCAAACTCTGAAATGTAGACATATGTGAATTGTAATTATGGGGTGCCACGTTTATCTCATAAACCTCGGCCAAATCGGCAACTTTCTTTGCCTGTGAAAATCCCTGCCACTGAACATCGATTTTCAACGTGTCCATTGATAAACATTCCAAGAACGGTTTGTAGCTTCTAAGACCAAGTAACTGTTCGCCAGTACAGATTGGGATACTCTGAGATGACTTAAGCTGTAGAAGAGCTTTAGGGTCTTGGTTATCAATCTCCAGCCAAAAGAGGTCATAGGGCTCAAGAGCCTTCCCTATAGCGATTGCACCTTCAGTTTTAAAGTTGTAATTAATGTCCAGGCATATATCGATATCTGAACCAACCGCATTCCTCATAACAGCGATTTGATCAGCCGCATGTTCAACTACATCAGTAGGTGCATTCTGGTCATTAGACTGGGGAATCAAGTCGGAAATTATGAACGGATTCTCACCTGGAAACACTATGTTAGTCTTAAACGCAGTATAACCATTTTCGACAGCCTCTAACGCGCAATGCCCCAGATCTTCTAGACTTTTCAGTTTCGGCTTATCGTACAAATGCGGGTACATTGCTCTATAAGTTCCAAGATGAGACCAATAAACACGTTGCCTGTCCCTGAATGGTCCTCCAACTAACTGGTAGACGGGGACCCCAGCATCTTTACCTTTAAGATCCCACAGGGCTAATTCGATTCCAGCTATTGCCATCGATGTCGCGCCCCCTGAAGACGATCTCGTCAAGCGATACATGTCCATGTAATGCTTATCTACAGGCCTTGGATCTTTTCCGATAAGGAAAGATCCAATATCTTGAATTAATCCTGGTAAGCCCCTGTGAAACAAACCGCTGCCAAACTCGCCATATCCAGTGATCCCTTCATCGGTACGGATCGCACAAAACAGCCAGGGGTTATTACCTAGGGCTTTGACGCTAAACGTTTCTATCGACCTAATCTTCATATTCAAGACCTACTTGTTTCAGATGCATAACGGTCATTCCTGGCATTTAACTTTCCCAGGCGTATTTAATTGCAGCACTCTCCACTAGATCACATCCCCATCCGGGCGTAGTGGGTACCGTCATGAAACCGTCTATAACTTCGGGAAGGTTTGTGAAAAGTTCCGATCGCCACGGAACAGCTTCTGGGTCACTTTCCATAATCCGAACATTTGAAACTGAAGCACACAAATGAACCGACTGAAAGCTAGCCAACTCTGATGCCGGATTATGAGGCGCGATATTCATTTCATAAGTCTCGGCTATGTCGGCGACCTTTTTAGACGCGCTGAATCCCTGCCACTGAACATCGACCTTTACTGTATCCATCGAATGTAAATCGAAATATGGCAGGTACTCTCTCACAGTAAAGTGTTGCTCACCGGAGCAAACTGGAATATTCGTGGATTCTCTGAGTTGAGATAGAGCGAGGGGGTTCTCATTATCATGTTCAATCCAAAACAGATTGTAGCCTTCGAGAGCCCGGGCAATCCTGATCGCACCTTCTGTCTTAAAGTTGTAATTAATGTCAAGAAGGATATCCACTGAAGAACCTACCGCCTCTCGCATGACGGAGATCTGCTTTTCGACGTGTCGGACCAAATTAGAATCTGCCCTCTGGTCATGATTCTGACCGTCCCTTCCTTGAGTTATAGCCCTTGGCCTGTCTCCAGGCCATAGAATATTTGTCTTGAAGGCGTTATATCCCTTTTCAGGGGCTTCCTGTGCGGCCCTGGCTACAGCGTCCCAATCTTTAATGGGTTTCTCGGGAGCCAATGACGGATCCCCTGCCCTGGCGCTGGCAAGATGCGACCAGTAGACTCTCTGGGAGGACCTATGAGGACCCCCAACTAGATGGGAAACAGGTAATCCCAGCGCTTTACCCTTTATGTCCCAACAAGCCAGTTCAACGCCCGCTATCCCCATCTGGGCAATCCCACCTGGCGCTTGACGTAAGTGCCTATAAAGATCGAAATATATCTTTTCAACAGCAGTAGGATCTTTACCTATAAGCAGCGGTTTAATATCCTTTATTAGACCAACTAACGAATGGGCCACGTTACCGGATCCGAACTCACCATAACCTGTAATCCCAGCATCTGTACGTACTGCTGAAAATAGCCAGGGGCGTCGTCCGCCATCCACTACAAAAATATCGATATCTGTAATCTTCATAAAATTAACTCGCGAAACACCAATTCCTGGAAAAAGTATTCACTTGATATACCAGATATATACACATAAACCGAGTATATTTATTCAGCTATCCGGGGGCACTTCCCCTGTGGTCTCCACCGGTCTAAAATCGAGCCAATAAACCGGCATCAATGCAAGAGCAAGAATCCCTTCAGGCAGAATCGATTCATACAGTATGTTTTCAACATTATGAATCGTTCATCTATTCTCTCAGTCTCTTAATCGCCGAGTGAACCGAATCAGGGTTCATAGGAAGGTCTGTCATTCTAGCTCCCACGGCATCGTAAACGGCATTGGCGACTGCGCCCAACGGCGCGGATAAATTGGCCTCACCAACACCACGGACCCCGTAAGGATGACCTGGATTTGGCACCTCGATTATCACCGAATCTATCATTGGCAAATCTAAACTTGTTGGCATTCTGTAGTCGAGCAAGCTCGTATTCTGTATAGCCCCGTCAGGCCCCATAAAAAATTCTTCGTTTAAGGCCCATCCGATCCCCTGAACGGTTCCGCCCTGGATCTGACCTTCTACATAATCGGGATGAATAGCTGTTCCTGCATCTTGAAATGCAGTCACTTTCAAGATGTCAATTTTCCCTGTATCAGTGTCAACTTCAACATCAATTATGTTCGCAGAATAGGAACCCCCTGACCCTCCAGGATTCATATTCGCTCTACCGACAACGGGTCCACCAGTCTCAGGCATCCGCCCAGCCAGTTCCTTGAAACCAATTCTTAATTCCGGGTCAGATTTGTGAAACACGTGACCGTTTTCAAAATCTACTTGCTCTGTTGGGCAATCCCACAACATGGCTGCACGTTGGATCATTTGGTGTTTTACATCCATCGCCGCGGTATAGGCAGCCCAGCCGCTTTTGAAGGCTACACCGCTCCCACCAGTCACTGAAGTGTATCCAATTGTGTCAGTATCCCCAATATGGGGATGCACCTCGGAGACGGGAATACCGATAACTTCCGCAAACTGTTGAGCAATTGCTGTTCTGCTGCCGCCAATATCCACTGATCCCTCAAGCAGGCTAACTTCCCCATCGGGCAAAACGTTAGCCACCGCACACGCCATCCCCGTGTTATTTCGGCAAAAACCCATGCTGATTCCCCGACCTCTTAGTTTCCCCGCAGGAGCATCTCCTAGTGGTGAGTTGTAATGAGGGTGTTCCTTGACAGCCGACATCGTCTCCTCGGCACCTATACGTAAATTCATGACTCCATCCGCCCTTCTTTGCCCCTCGTGAGCCGCGTTGATCAATCTGAAATCCACCGGGTCGAGGTCAAGTTCACGCGCTATCTCGTCCAACACCGACTCAACCGCAAAGGCCACTATAGGTGCCCCCGGCGCCCTATATGCCTGTGTTTTCGGCTTATTGTCGACAACATCGAAACCGTCGATCCTCACATTGTCGATCGCATAAGGGGCGAAGACGGCCGCTGCTGCGCCAGACAATGGAGCTCCAGGATAGGCTCCTGATTCGAATATAAAGCTAACATGAGCTGCCAGAATTTTTCCTTCGCTGCTAGTCCCTATTTTTACTTTGACATGACTGCCCGAAGTGGGACCAGTAGCCTCTATTACCTCTGCCCTGTCCATATACATCTTCACAGGGAGACCACTTTTTCGCGACAAAACCGCAGCCAAAGGTTCAAGATATGGAGGTAGCTTACCTCCGAATCCTCCACCTATCTCCATGGGAACAACTTTCACATCAGAAACCGGAATGCCAAGAATTTTGGCCGTATTATCTCTCACCGCAAAATGGCCCTGGCTGCTGCACCATATTGTCAATCTACCCCCAGGAGCCCAATAGGCCGTTGCATTCTGAGGTTCAATGTATCCTTGGTGAACCGATTTGGTATTGAACTCTCTTTCAACTACGTGATCCGCAATATCAAATCCGTTTGCTGCATCACCTTGTACATACACCTCATGGACTGCGACATTTGCACCCATATCCTCAGTACCTTCCGGCTTATCCTCTTTGTCCCAGTGATCGTGCAAAACAGGAGCACCTGGTTTTGCAGCGTCTTGCGGCAAGAAAACGGGAGTAAGGATTTCGTAGTCAACTTTAATAAAATCCAGTAACTCTTCAGCGAGATGGGAAGACGAGGCCGCGACGGCAGCCACCGGATGTCCTTTATAAAGAACCTTGTCCCTTGCAAGAATATTATCAACAACAGGCGCTCCCTGGACAAAGGCACGTGGAGGTCGCGGCCCTTCTGCAAGATCGCGAAAGGTCACAACCGCTTTAGCTTCAGGGTGATTTAGTACCTCTGACAAATCAATCGACTTTATCCTTGCATGGGGGTGAGGGCTTCTGAGAACTTTCCCGTAGAGTTGTCCTGCCATAGAAAAGTCAGCTCCGTAAAGCGCATGTCCTGTAACCTTATCTACGCCATCATGTCTAACCGGCCTGGTACCAACAACCCTATAATTTACCTTCGTCGAGTCGTTACTGGAACTCATGTGCCTCCTCCTTCATGGACCACAATGAGAGAATCACCCAGAATCAGCAGGCAAAACAACCCACCAATCCAGTATCTATTCTCCTAAATTAATCACGATATTATCCGGAGATCTGGTTAGAATCGCCTCTGCTGGTTCATTAGTCACATTTCCTTCTATGTGGGGTGTGTTTGCAGGCACAAACAGGTAATCACCAGGACCTGCATCCACGAATTCTTTAAATTCTTCTCCATAATAGACTCTTATATGCCCACTTAGAACATAAGCTCCCGTCTCTGCTTCACCATGATGATGTGGTGGCCCCATCTCATTTGGAACACAGGTCACATGACCCATCCAAAGCCGGCTAGACCCAGCTGTGTCACTATCAATCCCCGGACGACGTTCCATTCCTCTAGTTTGAGGCGTAGTGCTCATGGGTTGCGTGCCGCGCAGGACCTTTACTTCCTGACCGGTAGTTGATTTATTCATGTGACCAATTTCCTCCTTTTCAATGACTCCCAATCCTATTCCACCTACCCTATCAGGGCCTGAATTCCAATATGATCGGAGCTCCATGCTAGAAATAATGGAATAGTACATCACTCTGGATGTTAGTATCCTCACCTAAACCGTTATTCAAGAAGCATCTCAAGATAGTGAACTAACAATAAACCTAATATGTAGCGTTCTGACTTTTTTTACTTTCAATAACGTCTTAAACGAAAAGAGAAATTTGAGTGACACACCATTTTTTTGAAAAAGATCCTAGTAACAAAGTTATTTATCATCCAACTGTTAGCGCTAGAGGGCCATGGGATCCGAACTCTCTTCATGGAAGGGTTATATCGGGGTTAATAGCATATGAAGTCGAGACGAACTACTGCGATGCTTCAGAGTTGGAAAATTTCCAAGTAACACGGATAACTGTCGATTTGTTCAGACCGCCCCCGATGTCTCCTCTCTTTGCAGGCGGTGAGGTGATCAGATCTGGTAGAAGAATAAAAGTAATCGATATTCACATCAGCACAGATTTCCCTGGCAGGGGAATAACCGAGATAGCACGTGGCAGGGTAGTCATGCTCCGAAGAAGTGAAAACCCTCCCGGGGCAATCTGGTCACCTCCACCATGGGATTTGAAGCCTCCTAACGAAGATCATCCACCTCATAAAGATACTTCATCTGATTCAGAAAACCATCTCCCAATGTGGCAAACCGTAGAAGATAGACAAAATTCCGAAGGTGAATATTCGAATTCGACGCATAGTCCGGAGCTTCCAATTCGAAAACTTGCCTGGATTCGAGAAACACACAACTTTATATCGGGTGAACCGGCAAGTCCTCTTGTTTGCGTGGCCCAGGTGGCAGATGTCGCCAATCCTTTTGCGAATTCAGGCACTAAGGGATTGAACTATATCAATGCCGATGTTTCCCTATACCTTCAGAGAAACCCTGTTGGTAGCTGGATCGGAACAGAAGCCTTCTACCATGATGCATACGATGGAGTCTCAGTAGGTACCATAGCCCTCTATGACAGATTAGGACGAATAGGAACATCCACCGTTTGCGGCTTAGCTCAAACGCGTTCTTGAAATCGGGCAATAATAAATGAAAATCACAGCCGAAATGGTTATGGGGAAAATCGACAACTACTTGGATGAATGGGTCATAGGCGTGAGAAACGGCCACTCTCACACCGTCGATCCCGATGGGAAATCGCTACGTGTACTCGTTCCTCAAGGAGCCGAATTTTCGGGGGATGAAAAAGAATCGGATTTAGGAAATACGTTGGACCTATCAGGATTGGATTTAAAGGGAATGGACCTACATTTTACCCTGTTTAAAGATGTGAACATGAAAGGGATCGATTTTACAGACTGTGATCTCAGATTCTCTCAATTTATATCTTGTGACCTGAGACATACCATATTCGATAATTGCGACCTAAGCTGGGCCCAGATTAGGGATTGCAATCTCCTAGATAGCAGTTTCTTTAATACTGACTGCTACGACATCACTTTCGTTGAGAATGAAACAAAAGCCGGTGTTACAGGAAGAAACTATATACCTCAAGAACAACATCCCCTGAAAGAGTCCGTGAATTTCTTTGGCCGGCCCAGTCCTGGGGAAAAAACAGGGAAAAAAATAAATCCTTTCCAATTACCTGGAGACAATCGACCACCCCACACCGCAGCCTATGCCTTCCACCAGGAATACGTACGAGAAAAATACAATCTAGAGGATTTTGTGCTCTGGTGAATACCGTCAACAATAACAATGGTTACCCTTACTAAAAGAGAATTATTTCAATGTTATTTCTTGTTATTAGTACCCCAGAATTATCCCGTCCTTCACTGGTGGTGGAACAGCGTAAGAAATACTGGCCCTGGGCCAATGACAAGTTAGAGAATGGACTGGCCAGATCTTTTTATGCAAGAACCGGGCGAGGGGCTGTTGCGGTTTTCGACGTAGATTCGAATGAATCTCTTCACCGACTTCTTAACGAATGGTCTGAAATAATTCCAGCAGAGTTCCAAATCTACCCTCTACTGGATCCCAGTTCGATAATAGACTTCCTCGACCACACAAATTAACATCGAATTCTTTATTTTCCCTCACTAATAGCAGCAGCTCCGTAACTTTCAATATGGACCGGGCTTACCGTAAAGTGCTGGGCCGCCGCATACATATCACGGAAACACTGTTGAAGAGGGTTGTTGACATGAAGGGCAGCCCCCCCCGCAATTTGAAATGCAGAGGTAACTATTTGCAAAGATTCCCGGGTTACCAAAGAACCGACAGCTCTGATTCTAGACTGCTCTTTTTCGGACAATACACCTCCTGACCTGGCAACTTCCCATGATTTACCAAAAACGTCTTTTGTAAGGGCTTCCATAGACAAAATACTGAGCTCCATATTGCCCAATTCCCTTTGAAAATAGGCCTGTGAAGCTATGTGAGACTCTCCAGGTAACCCTCTAGAGTTTGCAACAGCAAACTTTTTGGCTTCCCCGATAGCTCTCTGAGCGGTGCCAATAGCAATTCCGGCATGACCAAAAACAACGAATGCCGGACGTTGTATGTTGTACAAACTTCCTCCCCTTTCTGGAGTGTGATCTCCTGACCACGTCAATTCCTGGGGAACAAAGGATGCAGACACTTCGTAATCATTACTTCCACTGCCCTTTAGACCAGCCACATCCCAGTTTTCTATGATTCTCACTCCCGAAGTCTTAAAAAGGGCCCTTATACCCGATTGTGCAGAGATATTTCCTGACACAAGTTCAACTTTTGCCCCTCCTGTTACCCATTCGGAGCCTTTAATGCCAGAGCCATACGGCCACCTTCCGTCTATTAGAAAACCTCCTTCAGTCGGTATCGCTTTACCCAAAGTCATTCCTACACCTACGATTGAAGGATGTTTGTTTTCAGGAAATACGATGTCAATTCCTTTGTCAGGAAGAAAGGCACCGGCAGAGCCAACATTGGTTGCACCTACCATAGTGCACCAGGCAGCCGAGGTATCAATCGCTGCAAGCGCCCCTAGAACCTCAGTCTGAAGTACAGGATCTGCCTCAGCACCCCCCAGCTCGGTTGGTAATTTTAGAGATAGTAACCCTGCCTCGTGTATCGCGTCAGTTGTGTCTTTATGAAGATGCCCGTTACGCTCACCGTACGGCACGTTTTTTTGTACAGTTTGACGCACAGACTCCACAGCGTTCAAAAGAGCGTGGCGTTTCTCAGCCTGATCTGACGGCCAGTTCATGGAGCTCGTTGATATTTTCTAGGCAGGAATACGGGATCTGGCCTGATCCAGTAGAGATTCCTCTGAGTCCTCTAGATTCACCGGATCGGCGCACGGCTGTGGTACGGGAAATCCGGTTCTGTAATAGACCTCAATCGTATTCCCCTCCGGGTCAAGAGCATACATACCAAAAGCGTTGCCATGGCTAACAGTTCTTTCAATACGCACACTTTCATCTTTAAATACTGAATGAAACTGTTTAAGATCACCCAAGGTATCCACATAGAAAGAAATTTGTTGGACCATCTTCGCGCCTTCGGGAACATCTCTTCCCTTCATAAGAACAAATTCGTGATGCTCCTCATCAGGCTTTGAGGACATAAATACAATCCCCCTGTCTTCAGTCTCCTCATCTGTTATTTCCAGACCCATGACTCTCGAATAAAAATCCCTCATTTTGAACAAATCATTTGTATAGATGCCTACATGGCCCAACCCTGCTACTGATGGCATATCTCTCCTCCATTCTGAAGTTTTCTGACAATTAACCGAGTTCATCATATTCCACTGGTCAAGTAACCAGTCACAAAATCTGTCGGATAGCTCAATCTCAGCAATCTTCACCGGCGTCCCGCTTGATGCTACGATGCCGTGAGATTAAAAAGATTGAGTTATTTTTCAACACATTTGATTTATCAAATTAGCCCAATACAAAGGATACGAGCAAAATGCTTGAAAGATTTCACGTACCAGAAGATATAGCGATTCGGATCCCTCAGGAAGATATGCGAGCTACTCTTGTGGACATATTTACGAAACTGCGAATGCCTCCAGATGATGCAGCACTGTCTGCCGACGTATTGATCTACGCCGATATTAGAGGAGTTGAGTCACACGGTGTCAGTAACATGGTACGAAGCTATGTCTCAGGCTTTCAGGAAGGCACAATTAATCCAAATCCCTCTACCAGAATAATTCGAGAAGCTGCGGCAGTTTGCACAATCGACAGTGACCAGGGATTAGGTCTTGTGGTAGGGCCCGCTGCAATGAACGAGGCAATAAAGAGAGCAGAAAAATACGGGATCGGATCCGTTTCTGTTACTAACGGGCGCCATTTCGGGGCTGCTGGCTACCATGCAGCGATGGCCTTGGAACATGACATGATCGGAATTGCCATGACTACTGGCGGCGTAACGGTAGTCCCCACTCACGGAGCAGAACGCCTGGTAGGACTCAATCCGTTAGCAATTGCTGCTCCTACGCGGGACGAACCCCCTTTCATATTCGATGCCTCAATGAGCTCTGTTGCTGGCAACAAGATAACGTTAGCCAAAAGGCTTGGAGTTGACGCTATGCCGGGATGGATTGCGCAGTCTGACGGGACTCCGATTATGGAGGAAAGAGAAATTCCGGATGAATATATGATCCTACCCCTGGGTGGAACACGGGAAGTCGGGTCACATAAGGGTTATAGCCTGGCAGTTATGATTGAAATACTTTCCGGAGTGCTGTCTGGTGGAGCGGCGGGACCTCACAGGCGAGCAGGAGCCTCCCATCATTTCATTGCCTACAAGATAGATGCCTTCACAGACATTGATGGATTTAAAGACGACCTAGACCAGTACATGAAAACTTTGGCCGAATCGAAACCCGCCCCAGGCCAAGATAGGGTTACATACGCGGGTTTACCTGAATACGAAGAGGAAAAAGACCGATTGGAAAATGGCATACCATACCATCCGGAAGTGATCGATTGGTTCCGCAGTATAAGCGCAGAACTACAACTTCCATCAAGACTGGGATAGACGATTAAAGAAATGATAAGGTTGGGAGATTGGAAATGGTTAAAGTAGGACTAATGGGCCTCAGGCCACCCGGCAGTGAATGGAGCGTCACGCGAGACCTCGCACTCCTGGCTGAGGAACTTGGCTATGACTGTATTACTATGGGTGAGTCTTGGTCAGAAGACGCATTTACCTCACTTGCCCAGATTGCCGCTATAACCAGCAAGATCAGAATCGGCACAAGCATAGTACCAGTCTATGCACGTACCCCGGCGAACCTTGCAATGACCGCGCTAAACATGGATGTGATGTCAGAAGGAAGATTTTTCTTGGGTCTCGGGTCAAGCGGGAAACTGGTGATAGAGGATTTCCACGGAGAAAAGTTCGAGAAGCCACTTTCCAGAATGAGAGAATACATTCGGTTCATGCGCAAAGCTCTGCGAGGGGAACAATTGGACCATGACGGTGAGTTTTTCTCAACCAAGCGATTTAAAATCAGATTTACTCCCTATCGTGAGAATTTACCTATCTATGTGGCGTCGCTGACTCCTGCAAGTTTGAAGATGACCGGTGAACTCGCTGACGGCTGGTTACCAATCTATTACTCTCCGGGAAGAATGTCCGCGTCCTACGAAAAGATCAAGGAAGGCACGGAAAAGGCAGGAAGATCAATAAGCGACATTAAGGTGTCTCCACAGGTTTCCATATATGTTACAGACGACTCAAAAGAAGCTCTCGATCGGGAGAGACCACATATAGCGTTTTATATAGGAGGCATGGGAACTTTCTATCACGAATATATGCACAGGATTGGTTTTGGGAAAGAAGCTGACTTGATTAGAGAAAAATATTTGCAAAAGGACAGGGTTGGAGCGGCAAACCTGGTGACTGATGAAATGGTGTCAGCTACGACACTTATAGGGACACCCGAGGAGTGCAGGAAACAGATGGAGAGGTATTTTGACGATGGGGTAGACGAGATCAGACTCGTTTTCAATGAGCCGAGTGCAGAAGGATACGAGCGAACCATCAAAGAGATGGCACCTTTTATTTAACAGTTTCAGGAGCAGATAGCGAATGAGTATGACCATTCAAAAACTGATCATTGATTCCCATAAGACATCCACGTCAAAGGGTTGGTGGGAGAATCCCGATAGGAATATTGGGGAATTGCTCGCACTCATACACAGTGAAATCAGTGAAGCGCTAGAAGTGTACCGCGAACAAGGCAACGATGGGTTAAAGAAAACTTGGACAGAAGACGACGGTAAACCAGAAGGATTCACCATTGAACTTGCAGATGCAGTGATTAGAATCGCAGACCTTTGCGGTGCTTTAGGTTTGGACCTGGAGGAAGCTCTTGAAACCAAAATGGAATATAACCGTTCTCGACCGCGAAGACATGGAGGAAAGGTGGCTTGACCATTCTCCACGCAATAAATCAAGAAATTTAATAGGATGACACGCCCATTCATAACAAAGAGTTTGCGAATGGTCATCCAATCCAGATTGCAAATCTAAAATTTTCCCCCGGTGACAAACCCTGAAGCCAGCAGCCCATTCACTTTGAGATGGTTGTCAACTCTGACAGGAATTCATATTCCGTAGCAACTGTCGGTCACGCTACCGTTAACTTCACATATATTCTTACTGCTTTTTTCCAAATCTCCATAGCCTACCCAAAGCAGATATTAACTAGGTTGGGCGTTAAGCCCGATAATAGCTATCACCTGGAAGTTTCCAGTTGACGATCTGGTGGTATGATGCCGCAGCAGGCAATCCAACATGTATCTAAAATTCACATAATGTGGGGAAGGTGAGGAATATGGCCAACAAGATTATTGAAAAGATGGACAAAGGTGAAAAAGCAGTAGGGATCTCCCTGAGCTTTTACGCAGATGAAATGGTCGAACTGGCCGGCGCTATGGATCTAGATTTCGTAAATTACGACGGCCAACACGCACCTGTCACACCAGAAACAATCGACCGATTTTGCAGATTGTGTGATGGATGGGGCGTAACACCGACAATGCGGGTGCCGGATCAGATACCTAGCAATATTCTCAACTACATAGACAGAGGAATCAAGGCTATAACTGTACCTTTCGTAAACACCAGAGCGGAAGCAGAAGCAGTGGTAGATTGTTGCTATTTTGCTCCAAAAGGACACAGAAGTTATACAAGCAAACGTGTCATGAGGTTCGGCCTAGTAGATGATTTAAAGGATATGATGGATCGTACAAATGACGACCTGCTGGTGATGCCCCAGATCGAGGATATCAAGGCTTACAACAATCTTGATGAAATCTTGAAAGTCGACGGGATTAAAGTGTTTGCCGGTGGGCCCAACGACTTAGCACAGTCGATGGGACATCCGGGGCAACCAGATCATCCAGATTGCCTAAAAGTAACTGATGAAGGTACAGCTAAAATTCATGCAGCAGGGAAGTTCCGCAACGAAGATGTAATGATCTCAGTAGATGCGACAATAGCAGTGCGTGATGCTATGAGGTCGATGCTTGACAGTGGTGCTGGGATACGTTCTTACTGACACATATGGTTTACTTGCCCTTCAGATTATTTTCGTAAAGATATTGAGGGAATCTTTAAATGAAATGGTATTCCAGCGTCTCTGAAAAGAGGAATATTCGAGAAGCATTTGAGGAGTGCACACTGAATATCAACAGGGGTGCGGACGATCAGATTAATCTCGTTCTAGCGTTTGTTGGATCAGACTTTGCCGATTCATACTCCTTACTCCCGAATATGGTAGCTGATGAATTCCCCGGCGCAGTGTTCATAGGATGCTCGGGAAACGGTGTGATTGGAAATGCCAAAGAAATTGAACATAGACCTGGGTTCTCCCTTTCGGCAGCGATCCTTCCAGACGTTGCCATACAATCTTTTCATGTGAAGGACGTAGACCTTCCTGATGGCGACGATTCACCGCATAAATGGGAAGAACTCATCGGTGTAAAGGCAAACGGAAAACCTGATTTTATAATTTTGGCCGACCCTTTTAGTATGCGGGGCCAGAATCTGGTCAAAGGACTTGACTATGCTTTTCCTGGATCAACCGTGATTGGTGGAATTGCAAGTGGAGGCCGTCAGCCGGGAGAAAACGCTTTATTCCTTAATCAGGAACAAATCTCAGAGGGTATAGTTGGCGTCGCACTACATGGAAATGTCCGAATCGACACAATTGTTGCTCAGGGATGCCGACCTGTCGGGGATTTGATGAGAATAACCAAATGCGATCGAAATATATTAGAGGAGCTAGACGGGCAAAAGCCATTTGAAATTCTGGGCGAGCTATATTCCGAACTATCTGAGGAAGACAGGAAGTTATTTCAAAATTCGCTGTTTCTTGGTGTTGTCATGGACCACTTCGAGGACGACCCATCTATTGGAGATTTCTTAATAAGGAACGTATTGGGAGCTGACCAAGAAAAAGGCGTCATCTCAATTGGAGAAATGCTCCAGGAAGGGCAAATAGTTCAGTTTCATTTAAGAGATTCACAAACCTCATCTGAAAACCTCACAGAAATGCTCCAATCCTATGACTATAACCCGAGCAATGAAGAAGGCGCTGGAGCTTTATTATTTTCATGCCTTGGCAGGGGATCATACCTTTACGGGAAACCTGATCATGACACGAATTTGTTCGTAGAACGATTAGGAGACCTACCACTAACTGGATTCTTCTGCAACGGAGAAATCGGACCTGTGGGAGAAAGTACTTACATCCACGGATATACAAGCGCATTTGGCATAGTAAGACCGATGGATACCGTAGATGCTATGACTTGATCCCAACATACAAGGCTTGCTTTCCTTAAATTGATTACAAATCATTACAATTATCGGCTATCCAAGTAATTCGCCTAACACAGAGGAGGAACAATGGAATTCGGTTCATTCATGGAATTCCACACAAGGGAAGGCAATCCTCAGAGCGGAGCTTTTGAAGAATCATTTGAACATGTGGCAGACGCTGAAAAACTCGGGTTGGACACTATCTGGCTAGCTGAAAGTCATTTCAATCCCGCAAGATCGGTACTATCTGCACCTTTAATCATAGCGGCTGCAATCGCGGGAAGAACCAGCACGATCAAAGTAGGAACTGCTGTTCAAGTATTGCCCCTCGGAAATCCGCTAAGGATCGCTGAGGAAGTTGCTACACTTGACCACATAAGCGGTGGTAGATTTGAATTCGGTGTTGGTCGAAGCGGACTTCCTGGAGCCTATGAAGGATACAATATATCTTACGGGGAGAGTCGGGAAAGGTTTTATGAATCGCTTGATATAATCATCCAGGCATTCACTAACGAACGATTCAGCTATTCAGGTAAGTTCCACAGCTATAATGATGTTTGCCTAACACCAAAACCGTTACAGAAACCGCACCCACCGATGAGAATTGCAGCTACCACCTCTGAGACATTCCCTGTGCTGGGAAAAATGGGAATACCTATATTCGTAGGCGTTCGAGGACTTTCTCTACTGGATGTGTCAGTACAGGTGAAGACATACAGGTCTGCGCTCAAAGAATCTGGTCATAAGAACGGTAACGTATCCCTCCGAGTACCAGTTCACGTTGCCGAAACTACCGCTGAGGCACTGTCTAATTGTGAGGAAAGTTTCATGAAGCAATTTCGGAGACTAGGAAGTCAGCTTGGAACTTCTGTACAAAAGGATACCGCTGACTCAAGTTCGGAGAGAGCTGACAGAAGCCAGCAGCTCTCTGATATCAACTGGAATGAAATTCAAGGAGAAAAAGTAGCTGTGGGGGATCCAGATATGGTTGCTAATCAGCTAAAAAGGATGATCGAAGTCCTAGGACTTGATGGAATCGCTGCAGAATTCAACGCGGGAGAGACTATTGAAGCAGAGAAGGTCAGCAAATCCCTGAAGCTTTTTTGCGAAGAAGTTGCTCCTAACATAGGCTAAGAAATCCCAACACCAATAAGTTACCCTGGCTATTCTAAAAGCTCTTTTAGGTCCGAAATTTCTTGCTTAATCATACCGTGAGTTTCCGAACATCAATGTCTGTGAACCAAAGCATTTTGAATACCGCCTTCGAAACCTCTACTCTCTTGTTTATTCCGTCACAAATCTGCTGAATTTAAAGAATCACCGAAGACTTTTCGGGTCATATATAAGAGATCGTAGAATGAATATATCAACCAAGGACCTAGCATGAAAAATGGACGTCAAACTGTTGTAGTCACCGGAGGGGCAGGATTTATAGGAAGTCATTTGGTAGACAGACTGATTTCCGATGGGCACGCGGTAGTAGTAGTCGATAACTTCTCAACAGGCCGTATTGACAATTTGAGACACCTCAACAATGAACCTCTATTGTCTGTACAAGAGATGGATTTAACAAGTTATGAAAGAGTGAGAAATGTGGTCTCGCAGGCAGATTGGGTGTTCCATTTAGCCGCCCTTGCCGACATTGTGCCCTCAATTGAACGGCCACTTGATTACCATAAAGCCAATATTGACGGCACTGTCAAGCTTTTGGAAGCCTGCCGTACAGGGAGAGTCAAACGATTCATCTATGCAGCTTCGTCCTCTTGCTACGGGTTGGCAAAATCTGCTCCTACTTCAGAAACTGAACCAATTCTTCCAATGTATCCATACGCTTTAACTAAATACATCGGTGAACAATGCGTTTTGCACTGGAATCAAGTATACGGTTTGCCATCTATTTCGCTTCGATTGTTTAATGTTTATGGACCTCGATCGAGAACTTCCGGGACATACGGAGCTGTTTTCGGAGTTTTCTTGGCTCAGAAACTCGCCGGCAAACCTTTTACAGTAGTGGGAGACGGCAGCCAAACTAGAGATTTTACCTTTGTGACAGATGTAGTAGAGGCTTTCATAAAAGCTTGCCAGTCAAATGTGAAACACGAAGTCTTCAATGTCGGCTCGGGGGGAACTTACAGTATTAATCGTCTTGTAGAACTCCTTGGTGGCTGCGTGGTAAACATACCCGAACGTCCAGGAGAACCGAAATGCACCTTTGCAGATATTGCTAAGATAACTAACGTTCTCGAATGGCATCCAAGAATCAGCTTCGAATCTGGCATAGAAATAATGCTCGACAACATTGATGATTGGACAGACGCGCCGGTATGGGAGAAAAATGATATCGTCGATGCCACCGCAAGCTGGTTCAAATACCTTGACAGATAGCTTGTTTGGGAGCTGTCATACTTGAAAGCTGACGAAAGAGAGCGTTATTTGACCTATAGGAGAATTCTCAAAGAATACTTTGATCGGAGTTGCATTTTTAGGGAAAGGAAGGGTGCTTAACAATCTCCAAAGCCACCGACCAATTGATATGAACATTTTGCTCTTGGGTTACTCATAATGTGCGGGATTGCAGGTTTTATATCGGCAACACCGGGTTATTGCACTACCCAATCTTTTTCTGAGTCATTAGATCTGATGACTCACAGAGGCCCCGATGACGAGGGAATCTGGTCAGACGAGATTGCTATGCTTGGGAGTAGAAGACTCAGTATCATCGACTTAGGTGGTGGAAAGCAACCCATGGAAGACGTATCGGGCCGGTATGTCAAGATCGGAAGAGCGTCGTGTAGGGAA
>ERZ651768.593-NODE-593-length-27067-cov-3.955910_pt1 | contig 27067 bp, 23 predicted proteins | sample MGYA00514754_ERZ651768 | MGnify/ENA metagenome assembly ERZ651768
AAGTATTTACAGATCATGATATAAATGATGGCCAGTTTGACAATTTCACCGCTGACACAGCTGTTTCTTGGAAGGCTAGTATTTGTCCATACATAGATTCATTATTTCCGTGATTCCGGAGAAACCGGAGGGTCATAAGGAGATAATTAATCATTATTTTATAAATACTTGATACATCCTATAAAACCCCGCCTTACCGCGGGGTTTTAACTATATAGATGTTTATCTTTTCTAAGATATTTGATTCCTATGATTAATAGATAGTCTTTTTAAGTATGTAACCTTTTCTTCATCCACACCGTTCAGGTTGATATATGATAATTGAGATATAATTATGTAAATGGATCGTTCCGCTTCAGATAATTGGATCATAGATAAGAATAATGATCTATTATGGTTCATGGGTGCTTGTATTTCTGGATATATCTTGATATATATGAATTTAGGCATAGGAATATCTGCAGTTTTTCTAACATGGTTCTGGATCATGACCGTAGATGGACCACATATTTTTGGTACTATATCCCGAACTTACCTGGATAAGCAGGAATGGATAACACGCTCCCCATTGCTTTTAGGATCCCTGCTTTGGTTCTTGCTTGGACCGATCACTGTTGGTGCGGGTATAGTATTTAAAACAAGGCAGCCTTTTATCATATTTTTGACCTTTGCCCAGGTCTGGGCATATTGGCACGTGGTTAGACAACACTATGGGTTCATGGTGATCTACCAAAGAAAGAATGGGGAACTGGCCGGCAAGGAGAATCCTTCAGACTATTGGATATTCTATATACTGATGTGCGCTCCTTTCATATCATTTGTTCTAAGGCATCCTGATGCCAGACCACAGTTAGGCCTTGGCCCCATACTGACCAATATAGAAATGATCATCCTTTCGATCATTAATATTGTAATTATCAGTGCTATTTTATTCTATATGGTAAAAGAGTATCATCGTTATAGAATCAATTCCACTTTTAATCTTCCTAAAACCCTTTTTTTACTTTCCTGTGTTCCGTTACACCTATTGATATTCATGCACCCCTATATCTCTACAAAGATCGATATTCGACTGTTTGCTGTCTTTGTTACCTTCTACCATAATATTCAGTACCATGGGATCATATGGTTTTACAATAAGAACCGATATGGTAAGGATGAAAAGGGTAAACGCTTCGGACCGGTAAGTAGGTTAAACCGTAATTTCTATATATATTATGTTATGGGAATACTTTTCACGATCTCCTATCGTTATTCCAACTGGTTCTTCGCAGGATCTAACATGCCTTTTGCACCTGGGCCAAATCCGATCAGTTCATTCTCTTTAGGTAATATGTTCTCAGTTTCGGACCTTGCCATTGGGTTTTGGTGGGGATTTGCATTTAATCATTATTTCTTGGATCAATATATTTGGAGATTCAGCAAAGATAAACAGTTGAATGCAGACCTAAAGCTTGCATAATGTCTTTATAGGATCGCGATATTAGAATGATGGAGAAAAGGGATATAATCAGGGCACTAAGGAAAAAACTGAGGGAATTATTCCCGAATATGCAAAGTTTCATAGATGATGGTACCATCACAAAGTCTGACTGGATATTCTTTGGCAGGATCATATATCATCTTATGAATTGTTTCATCGTCAGTCCTGAAAAAGCTATAAGGCGGTCAAAGGCACAGTTGAATAAGGTCTTACGATTCTATGAGAAGGAGGTCAGAGTCAGGAAACTTGCACTGAAGAGTGATCTATTCTTAAAGGATAATAATATTGATGTTGAAGGTTTGCAGGCACAATTATGGTCTTTCAAAGAGAATCTGGACTATTGGGCATTAAGGCATGCATCAACAGATCTATGTTTTGAGTATGAGATCCATCTCTATTTGTATTACAAATGGATGGATAATTATGAGTTTGATGATTACTATCAGAGAGAGTTGCTCATGTCTTTAATGAACCTATGTGGTTACTACGGAACAAGATATTTCTCTTTAGAGAGACTTGAAACAGAAAAGGAAGTGCTCATGTCAGAAATTAGAATGGGCAGTGAGCTATTGCGTATACTTGATTATGCAACAGAAAAGGGTTCCGGGGATGAAACGATTCCAGGGTTAGATATTGAAGTATTGATCAATGAGGCTGATGCGCATCTGAACTAAAGAACCTTGAGATCTCAGGGTCATAAAATGTCCTATTATTTTTTTAATATAGATTGAATATTTATCTCTCAATTTTTATTAATATTCGTGTTGACAGGGAATACGATTCAATGGATTAGGGAGTGCGGCACTTTACTTTAAGAGGAGTTTATTTATGAAGAAATATTTTTTGGTCACATTGTTGATCTTGATAGCATTCTGGGGATGTGAGGAACAAGTGGATGAACTTTGGAATGCAGGATCAGACACAGAAGGTGATTCTGATGGAGAAGTAAGTCCGGTCGCTGGTGACTGGTATGCGGACTCTATCAAAGAATACCCGGGAACTGATTGTGCGGGTGATAGTAGCACTGATATCATGTCTGAAGATTTTATTGACAGCTATAACCTATGGATGCAAGAAGATTCAACATTCAATCTCTATGTTGATGAAACTGTTAACCTAGAAGAATTATGTAATGCTTTTGATGGAGTGTGGGATGGTGTGACCGGCTGTTTTATTGAATATTATAATTTAACGTTATCTCCAGTATCCATGTGCAGTGGTATCGGATATAATGAGTATGATCTAGGAACAGGGGACTGTAGTCAGTCAACATCCATGTCCGGAACTTGGTTGACCGTTCCTGGTACAAACGATTCGTTGTTAACTCTTACGTATGATCCCTTTTGCAGGGATTCTGATGGGTATACGACCAGACAAGAGACCCAGTCCAACTGCAATTCTCTCGGGAATGATTGGGTGACCAACAAGGTTGACAACATTCAATATGTTATCACTGATTCATTACAATTGATACTCAATTATATAGAGAATGATACTTGCGAGGTGTTCTTTCTTTACTTGGATGAGTAGGATAACCACGATTTAGGACTTTATAAGACAAAAGAATTATACTTCTCTAACAACAGACCCCTACATCGGGGTCTATTGTTATTTACACGCTTGGTTTTTTATTCGATCGTAGGTTCATGTTATATTTACTCTAATGATGGTTCGTATCATCTTTATCATATTCTTGACCGAGCTGAACGCTCAACCTGCTACCACAGATTGGTTTATTGAGACTATCAAGGATACAACAAGAGATAAAGAATCTATCATACTATCAAAACGCAGTATCGATAAGCAAATTTTTAACTATGATAGGATATATGGCTGGCTAAGTATTCGATCCAACGGTGAAAAGGTTGATATTGATATAAAATGGGGCGGATTTATCTCTGTTGGGAGATCCTATGTTAAATACAGAATAGGTGACAATGAACTGCGAGGGGACAGCTGGCTGATGTCTGGCGAGTATGATATAACAGTGGCCCCGGACCCATTTCTAATGCTTCTACAAATGTCAACATCTGAGAAGGCCGTTTTCTATACAACACCTAAGGGACTTACACAGGTAAGTTATTCATTCGAGTTGGAGGGCCTGAAACAGGTACTGGACCAGTATACCAATTTATTCAAGGATTATGCGGGGTGGGTATCAAGTATGAATGATAGTACGGATATTGCTCGATCCATTGATCCATTTCATCATAATGTGAAAAAGTATTTTCAGCAGGAGAATATATTCCGTAGGCTGAGCAAGAAAATAGACCAGTATCCAGCATACACTCTCCGACCGATCTGGCACATTGACCCTATACGAACCAGGTTCGAACTTATACTGCCTGAACAGGATGTATTCTTCTATTATAATAAATGGATGAAGGAAACTGGTATATTGTTCACCCGTAATGATCTCAGATTTATAGGATCAAGAAAGGGGTCACCGCACGTTGTAAAATACCATGAGATAGATACAGTAGAATTAATTGGGAACGCTTTAACGGGATATCGGTACAGGATAAATGGTGAGGATCTTTACACAATATTTCAATCGGAACCAAGAGAAAGAAAAGCGATCGAGATATTTCTGGTGTCTATGAGCGAGCTTGAGAAAGAATATCGAACAAATTGACCAATTGGAACAGATATTTGATTCGATGACCATAATGTAAATTTTCTATATGACCTGCAACAATAAGACATTTATATATCTGTTAATAATTGTATCTCTTTTTTCTTGTATATGTGAGGCCCAGTTCTATTTTGGGCGAAATAAGATACAGTATGAACAGTTTGATTGGCGTATAATGAAAACTGACCATTTTCATATATACTATTATCGTCAAGAAGAACAGATCGCTGGTATCGCTGCACATATACTTGAGAATGCTTATACAGACCTTGAGATAAAGTTCAACCATACTCTCTGGGACACGGTGCCCTTGATGATATACAGTAGTCATATTCATTTTCAGCAGACCAATATATTGCCCATGATGATACCAGAAGGAGTTGGAGGATTCTTCGAACATCGTAAGGGGCGTGTAGTGATCCCATATATGGGCGACCTATCAGCTTTCAGGAATGTTCTTACACATGAACTTGCGCATGTCTTCACTTTTAGCAAGATGATGACACCAGTTCGTCTCAAACTGATCAATAAACCCCCAACAATTCCACACTGGTTCTCTGAAGGTCTCGCAGAATGGTGGTCTGTCGGTTGGGATACTCAATCGGAAATGGTGATACGGGATCGCCTTGTTAATGGTACATTGGTACCGTTGAACGAAGTAGGAGGGTATCTATCCTACAAGGAGGGTCAGGCCTTCTTACGCTGGTTCGAGGGGAGATACGGCATGGAGCGGATAAGGAATCTTATGGAAGATTACTGGATATACGAGAACTTCAACGAGTGTATCGAACATATTGTTGGGATGAAGATGAAAGATCTGCAAACTGAGTGGTTGATGTCATTAAGGCACGGGACAGCTGATGAACTTGCTGCTGATAAGCCTGCGGTGAATCAGGGATCTATTATCACCCACGAGGGAGCGAATGTCTTTCCGCTGACCTACAAAAACTCAGAGAACCAGGATCATGTAGTATATATTTCCAGCCGGGAAGGGTTTCCGGTGATCTATGACCATCCAATATATGACATCAAGCAGCGTCGTCGGCTTGCCAGATCTGGTCAGGATACCAATATAGAATCTGTTCATTTCCTTGAATCAGGCATGGACATCTACAAGAATGAGAAACTAATTATTGCAGTCCGGTCGAACCGACAGGATGTCTTGCAAGTGATAGATCTGGTTTCTGGCGATATCACCAACACTTATGGACAAGATAGTCTTGTGACTATTCGATCACCTCGCTGGTCACCCGATGGTAGTATGGTAATATTTAGCGGGCAGGATTTTAGTGGGCGATCAGATATTTTTCTTCTCAATATAGGAGAGGCTCATATACTGAATATGACAAATGATATATTTACGGATCGAGACCCCTCCTTTGACCCAAATGGAGAAAAGATCGTTTTTAGTTCTGATAGGATCAAGGAGAATTATAATACTGGGTTGGATCTTTTTCTAATGGACATTGTTTCTGGTGATGTTCGCCTGCTTCTCTCTGACAATGCAAAAAAGATATTTCCAATATGGTCAGGAACAGATCCAATGACGATCTATTATCTTTCTGATCATTCTGGTATGTCAAACATATGGTCTCTTAAGAAGAATAAGACTGCCATAGAAACATTGTTATTGACACAGGAAACAGATATCCATACTGGTATATCTCAGTTTCAGCCTATGGGGTCAGACAGTGCCGTAGCAGGTGTTTTCAATGATTTCAGTTACCAGGTGGCAGCCCTACCGCTTGAGGCAGTGAATGTACTGAATTGGTCCAAAGACCAGAACAAGTTAAAACGGGATAAATGGCCAGAAAGACTTGGTGAAGGTAGCAATGCACGCCAACTGCCGTTTAAGCTTCGTTATAGGTTGGACCTGGCCCAAACATCTGTAGCTATGGACCCTATCTATGGAATCCTTGGTGGTGCACAATTATCACTATCGGATCAAATGGGGAACCAGTATTTCCACTTTCTACTTGCTAATTCTGCTCAGGTACAATCTGATTTTGCTGACCACTGGAACGTGGCAATTACCTATCTGAATATGTCCAAAAGAACAAACTGGGGTATAAGTGTGTTTCATTTTGCTAATGAATACTTTAGTCCATACGAATCATTTTATTTCGAGAGAACGATCGGGCTGCGTGGTGCAGTGAATTTCCCTTACTCAACTTTCAGGCGACTGGAGCTCAGTACCAGTTTTCGATATTCATCAAAGGATCATTATGTTGATGAGCCCGAACCCTCGGTTCTGGTGTCGAACTTTTTTTCCACCATACACGATAATGCCCTGTGGTCAGTGATCGGTCCTCGGGATGGGTGGAGGGCACGTTTTACCATTGGACCTACTTTTGATCTTATGAAAGGTCGCTACCATAATATAACTGCGTGGTTGGATCTTCGCAGGTACTGGCAGATCATACCAAAAATATCACTGGCCCAGCGTACAATGGTCTGGATGAATGACGGTCGTGACATTCGCCGGTACAATATTGGTGGGAGCTGGGGGCTACGTGGATATCGTTTTGGGTCTATTGGCGGACGGAATATGCTCATGCTCAACCAGGAACTCAGGTTTCCTTTTGCCAAGAGACTGAGGATGGATTTTCTATCTGGGTCGTTATGGATAGCACCCATACATGGTGCCTTTTTTCTGGATATTGGTAATGCTTGGGATGAGGACCTGTTGGGACTTTTTTCAAGTACTGGTTTCGGGTTACGTGGTGCTCTCGCTGGAGCATTGGTTCTGCGTTTGGATATGGGACTTAGGTCACTTAGTGTGAACACATTTCCCGATGACAAATTCATACAGTTCTTTTTCGGATGGGATTTTTGACCCATGGCAATTCAAATGAATCGGTTCATTCTTTCAATTGTAGGATTGATAATCATATCTGGTTGTTACGGTTTGGTGAGGCTGGATGAAGGTGTGGACTTTCACAATGATATAGAACCATTAAACTTAAAGAGCCCGACATTCCAATGGAAAAAAAGTACCAAGGATCCAATTCAAGATATGATCATAGTAAATGACAGTCTGGTACTCGTGTGGACCCACCGGGGGAGTGTCATGATCATGAACATGAATAATGGTGAAAAACAAGGAACTTCTTGGACCCCGTCCATGGGTCACATTACTTATCTTACCATCAGTAATGATGGCAACCTGTTCTTTTATATTTCTATGAAGAATGATCTTGTGGGTGCCTATGATATCAGATCTGGAAAACATTTGTGGAAGAATCGAGTAGATGATCTCATAAAGAACAAACCAATAATCCTGTCTGATAGTGAAGTGGTCTTTGGAACAAGGATGGGATTAGAATTATATGATGCATATAATGGTGAGCTCATAAAGGAAAAAAATAGTCGTTTTGGTCTGATCAAAATAATTTCCTCCACTGATGGAAGGATTCTGGTGGTCACTGATGATGGACACCTGAACTGCTATGATCATCACCTAAAGAAATTATGGACCCAGGACCTAAAACTTGACCTTCATTTAAGAGAATATGTTGAACATGATCGGATCTTTGTAGGGCCTGGTAATGATACTCTTTGGGTGTTAGATATGAAAACTGGAATCATTATACATGGCCTTGACTTTGTGAACGGTTTTGATTTTAGGGTTCGAGATAATGATCTGTTCTTGCTTTATCGAGATGGAAGGTTGACCAGAAGGGACATAAATGGTCAAACATCGTGGACTTCGGATTTTAAATTAGGACTACCCATAGAATCTTTCTTTCATGCAAATACAAATTTGTTCATTCCTTTTGCTAAAGGCGTCGCTATCAGCGTGGAAACAGAAAAAGGTATGGAAATATGGCGCTCTGATACACTGAGAAGATTGACAGGATTCTGGCGATCTGGAACTGGGTTCCTAATGCAGGATATAGAATTTCAAATGCAGTATTATAAATGAAATATTTTCTTTTATACAATATTATCGTTTGTTGCATCATCCATGGTCAAGATGAAAATAGTTGGACCGATCAACTACCTAGTGTTGAAAGGATCGCTCCTATTGATACACTGATCGGATTAGATCATGAATCAAGTGGGAAAGTAATCATTACTCCAAAGAAACACATAGTGCGTATGGTGGCTGCATATAGTACGATACTGCTTGGCGGTTTGGCCTGGAGAATACAGATCGAGTCCGACAAATATTATGATCAATATCTTCGTACCGGTGATCCTATCGAGAGAAAAGACGCATGGGACCAAACGAAGAAGCTAGATCAGGCCTCTGGGGTGATAGTGATAGGATCACAATTATTTATGCAACTTCTTATCTACAGTTATATTGATGATTATTAGAATAATTAAAACAATTACTTTAGGAATTATTCTAATTGGTTGCTCGAACCGAGAACCATTGAATCCGTTGGATCCGAACAATCCATTCACTGGTGGGAAGCCCACAGGGCTAAGTCTCATCCCAATACAGAACACGGTACAGATATTGTGGGATTCCATTGATTTGAGCGACATTAGTAATTATACGATCTATCGCGGAATATTAGGGTCAGAAATGATCAAGCTTAAAGATGTTGCACCTGGCTCTACATCTTTCTTGGATACTACCGTATCACTCTACGAAACCTACACATACGCAATTGAGGTAAAAATGGAGAATTATATATCTGATCGTTCGGATACGGTTCAGGTAACCATAGGGCCTTTCAATATCTATGCTGCTGATTTTTGGGATAATAGTATACGGATAATATCATGGGATGGTAACCATTTGATCACTACCAGTTATGTATCATCACCAAGGAGTATGTCCCTTAGAAGAACTGATAACAGATTCTGTGTTGCTGATTATTACGATCGTTCCTTGCTCTTGATCACTACGGATCTTCTTGAGATAGAATCCATTCCTTTACCAGACTATCCACTGGACCTTGACTTGGACCAGGATCAGGGAATGGTATATGTGGTCACCCGTGATGGCTCTATTGTAAAAATAGATAAGAATAATGATATCATTTTAGATAATTCATTGGGAACAGGATTAGTGTGGGACACACAGGTGAGTTTTGACCATTTAAATAAGGGTTTATGGATAACCATACCAGACTCCGGGACGGTCGTCTATTATCCAGTGGATATTGGTACCACAGATATAAAATATTTTGGAGGATTTAGATACCCTTCAGCGGTTACGGCCCATGGCCATGGCTGGGTCGCAGATTCGACCGGACTCTACCGTATCACCACAGACGGAGATATAGAATCGATCCTTACGAATACAATGGTGACAGATGCAGCTATTGATACTATTAATCGATTCTGTTTTTACACAGGCTATGATTACAGTACCAGCAGTTGGATAGCTGGCAGGGTCAGTGTGGAAACATTGGTCCATGAAACTATCTTGGACAACACTTACCCATATCTTTATAATATTTTCCCCATTCCCAGCGATAATGGAGCAGAGTTTCTCTTGCAGCAGTCATATACATGGAAGATCCTTCGGATCAGTGAGAATGGATCACTGATCGGTGATCTATATGGCTATAACGGCCGTATATCCTTCCAGGTATATTAGATCAATGTCCATATGAATGAACGAGGTCTGGTTTAATTTTACATCTTGTATGACATTAAAATATTATAGCATCCATATATATTTAATGGGAACACTGGCTTTTATGTCATGTGCCGGTCCAGGCCAAATGTATTTGGAGACTTCTGGGAATGTTCACCATGATTATGATGTCACCATTTACAGAGATACATGGGGTGTGCCGCATATCTTTGGTAAAACTGATGCCGATGCAGCATATGGACTGGCCTGGGCCCATTCAGAAGATGATTTTAAAACGATCCAGGAGATCCTCATCGCCGGAAGAGCTCAACTGGGTAGTGTTTATGGCCCAAAAGCTTCCATAAATGATTACTATGTGCACATATTAGGGATCTGGGATCAGGTCAATGCCAGATATGAAGAAGAGATACCTAATGATGTGAAGGCATTGTGTGAAGCATATGCTAACGGGTTGAATCATTACGCTGGAACACACCCTGAGCAGCAGTTACTGGGACTATATCCAGTAAGAGGAAAAGATATTATTGCGGGGTTCATGCATCGGTTGCCACTAATGTACGGATTAGAAAGAACCATCGGGAAATTATATAGAAATACAAAACCAAAGATCGCATCTATTGATGGAGGAAATTTAGATGAGAACCCTTTGAATATCAGTATGCTGGCAAGTAATGTGATAGCAGTGGCTCCAGAACGTTCAGATGATGGTTTCACCAGGCTTCTATTGAATACCCATCAACCATGGAACGGTCCTACATCATGGTACGAAGTACACGTGCACAGCGAACAAGGTTGGAATATTACTGGTGGGCTGTTTCCAGGTTCACCGGTCGTATTTATTGGCCACGGTCCGAATCATGGATGGTCGCATACGGTCAACAGTCCAGACCTGATTGATGTATATGAGCTTGAAATGAATCCTGCGAATGAGGACCAGTATCTATTTGATGGAGAATGGAATGACCTTATAGTAGAATCAGTTCCTATTCGAGTAAAATTATGGGGACCAATAAAATGGACCTATGACCGAAAGATATATCGTTCTGTCCATGGCCCAGTATTAAAACGCAAGCATGGTGTATATGCTATCCGTTATTCAGGAATGGATGAAATGCGCACCCTTGAGCAATGGTATCGCATGAATAAGGCAAAGGATCTGGGTGAGTTCAAAGATGCAATGTCAATGCTCAGTTTGCCTATGTTCAATACTGGCTATGCTGACAAGGAAGGAAATATTTATTATCTCTATAACGGAATGATCCCTGATCGTGATGATTCTTTCGATTGGAGAGGATACCTTCCTGGTAATACTTCAAAGACATTATGGACCGATTATATAGATTTTGAATCTTTACCACAGGTTCTGAATCCACCCGGGGGTTTTTACCAGAATTGTAATGCCAGTCCTTTTCTCGCGACTGGTAATGAGAATGATGTCTTCCCAAGTGAAGTTCCGTCATCATCAGGTATAGAGACACATCAAACGAACCGTTCTCTTCGTGCTATAGAACTCTATGGAAAGGATACTTCTATTACAAGGGATGATTTTTATAGGTATAAGTATGACATACAATATTCGAAGGAATCTGTCATGGCCTATGCTGTAGAACGATTTGTCAGTGAGACAAGATCAGATGATAAATATATTATGGAAGTTGTTGGACTTTTAAAGAACTGGGACCTTAAGGCTGATGCGGACAGTAGGGCTGCAGCGTTAGCTATCATGATTTTTCCGCTCACATTCAAATTCGATGATTACCTGCATGATCATGATGTGATAAACGAACGATTGCAGAACGCCATCACCAACCTGAGAAAATATTTTGGTAGGGTGGATGTAAGGCTCGGTGATGTACAAAGGCTCATCAGGGGAGACACTGATCTTCCACTTGCAGGCGGTCCGGGAGTATTGCGCGCGATCTATGCTCCATGGAACGATGGTAAAATGGTGGCCAGTGCTGGAGACTGTTATTTTCAGATCGTTGAATGGGACCCTGAAGGCAATGTAAGCGCAGAAAGCATTCATCATTTTGGCACCGCTATACAGGATCAGGATTCGCCTCACTACGATGATCAGTCCTTATTATTTTCAAACCAGAGGATGAAGCCAGTATGGATGAACAAAGATGATATATTACAGAATCTTGAACGCGAATACCATCCTGGGAAATGAATAAAATTCCTGACCCGATACAACTTGAAGGAGAAAGATGCACGCTCGTAATTTTGGCCAATGGCCCGTTCGTCTAGCGGTTAGGACGCCGCCCTCTCAAGGCGGTAACAGGGGTTCGATTCCCCTACGGGCTACCAGATGCCTATATTTATATGCCAAGCTAATGAATATATTATTTGTCGGATTCGAAAACAGATCTATCCTATCATTTTGATTATACATCGGGAACAAAATTTATGAGTTCAATAAAAGAACGGATCAAGATCATGATATTTGGGACGGACACTCCTGGCGGAAAGCTGTTCGATGTTGTTCTTATCATTACGATCTTCTTGAGCATTATTTCAGTCATGCTTGATAGCGTGGATGAGTATCATCAGAAATACGGTTACATCCTTAGAGTTGCTGAGTGGATATTCACAATAATGTTCACTATTGAATATTTTCTTCGTATCTATTGTATCAGAAAACCGGTCAGTTATATTTTTAGTTTTTTTGGTATCATTGACCTGCTTGCTGTGCTACCAACATATATAAGTTTATTCATTCCTGGCACGGAAGTACTTCAAGTTATTCGTGTATTGCGGGTCTTGAGAGTCTTCAGGGTTTTGAAACTTGTACAATATATAGGGGAAGCAGATCTATTAGTGAAGGCTATGGTTGCCAGTCGTAGAAAGATATTTGTATTTTTATTTTCCCTGATGAATATTGTGGTAATTCTTGGCTCAATAATGTATCTGATCGAGGGACATTCATCAGGATTCAGCAGTATTCCTCGCAGTATCTACTGGGCGATAGTGACTCTGACAACGGTAGGCTATGGTGATATTTCTCCTGCCACGAACCTTGGCCAGGCCATAGCAGCCGTAATTATGATTATGGGATATAGTATCATTGCTGTCCCAACAGGAATCGTTACATCCGAAATAAACTTTGTTCTAAAAAAGACTAAAAAACGTGACTGTATAGTTTGTGGTAAGGAAGGTTTCGATGAAGAAGCTAAATTCTGTAGTACCTGTGGTTCAATACTGACTGCTAAAAGGTAATATGAAAAAAAATAGACCAACAATAGGTATTAGTATTTTTAATTAATTCGAGACATGAGTTCTGGAAACTATAGGATCATGGTAGCGCTAGTTGCCCGAGGTGATGAAGGATCTGTCGTGGACCAGGCCGTGCTGATGGCTGAAAAGTTCGATGCTGAACTGATAGCGTTCCATGTGCAGAAACCCGTTCTAAGTCTACCAAAGGGTTCTGTCAGTACCAAGGTAACAGATTCAACGATTCGCGATATGTTCAGAGATCATGGTGATATTTTAAAAAAACTAAGGATTATTATCGTTAAAGGTGACAGTATCTCTGAAACAGTCAATGATCATATTAATGATATTGATATGCTGATCGTGGGGCATGAAAAGATGAGCGATTTTAAATCCAGCATCATAGATTCTACCGATGAGGACATCACTAATTCAGTTCCTTGCCCTGTATTGGTGGTGCAAAAGGATTAAATATTAATCTATATATAAAATAAAAATTTAATGGAACATGCTGCCCAACATTCGAGTGCTCTTGTACCGATCATAGTGTTTCTGATCGTTTACGCAGCGATCACGTTTGAACTTGTGAACAAGGCCGCCGCTGCGTTAGCGGGAGTAGGGGTTCTGGTGGTTCTAAAAATTACGACCGAGCACCAGGCGGTAGAGCATATTGATTTTGAGACACTGATGCTTCTGACCGGAATGATGATAATTGTCAGCCTTATAAAAGAATCCGGTTTCTTTACGATAGTCTCTGTCAGGATAGCTGAGATCACGAAAGGCAGTCCTGTCAAGATCCTGGTTCTCTTCTCCATTGTCACAGCAGTAATGTCTGCATTCCTTGATAATGTCACAACCGTTCTAATTATTATACCGATCATAATCGAGCTGACGCGCGGTATGGGTCTTGACCCAAAGAATTATGTTCTAAGCCAGGCCCTGATATCCAACATTGGCGGTGCTGCTACACTTATTGGGGACCCTCCCAACGTGATCATTGGTTCAAAGGTAGGGCTCACATTCAATCAATTCATTGTCAATATGACCCCGGCAGTTATTCCCGCGTTCATTATTGTACTTGCATATATCTGGTTCATTAACCGGGTCGAGTTCAAGCCGATCAATACAAGTATGGCAAAACTGGTATCCGTACAACTCCTTCTTCAAAAGATCAGGTTCGAATTCGCCAATATCAGGATCGATCGGGGTTTGATGGTCAAAAGCCTGGCATGCCTGATATTTGCTATTCTATTATTCATCACTCAGACCATGACCGGGTTAGCCCCCGGCGTGGTCGCATTAGGCATGGCAATGGTATTACTGATCATTTCCAGTGCGGATGTTGAGCATGTATTAGAAGAGGTAGAGTGGAGCACATTATTATTCTTTACAGGTCTATTTATCCTGGTCGGTGTTCTTGAAGAATACGGGGTCATAGAATGGATCGCCCATAATGTATTCATGAACGTTGGCAACGATCCTTATGTCATAGTTTTGATGGTTCTCTGGGTATCGGGCATTATATCCGGATTTCTTGATAATATACCCTTCACTATCACAATGATCCCAATTATTCATCTCATGCTTGAGACCAATCCTATTCCGAATGATATTCTATGGTGGTCCCTTGCGCTGGGTGCCTGTTTTGGCGGAAATATTACCATAATCGGTGCATCTGCAAATATTGTTTCTGTGGGGATAGCTAAGAAATATGGTGTTGAGATATCATTTATCGATTTCATGAAAAAGGGACTTATTGTGACACTGATATCGTTAATCATAGCATCAATCTATCTTGTCATATTCTTAAGGTTATCTTTATGAGCACAAAAGACCAAGTGGTACTGGACAGTCTTTTCAGGGATATTGTGAAATTCTATTCTTCTTCACAGCTTAGTGTTGTTACACTGCAGGCTATCATTGAATCGATCAATGATCTGGAATGTGATGAGGATATGTTTGCTCCCCAGTTAAAAGAAGTTTGCAAAATTATCACCAATAGCCAGCCCAGGATGTTTCCCATTGATAATCTTATTATCCTTTTTAAGAAAGAACTTGAGAAACACGATTACTTTAAAGACAAGGACCTACCCACAAAAAAGTCAGCATCGATCGAGATCATCAAGGATCTCATTGATCGTTTGGAAAATGACATGAATGAGCTTGCTAATCATGGCTTAGAGCATATTGAGGATGGTGATTTTATCGTGCTTCATGCGGTTGAAGAACCGGTGGAACTCTTAATGCCGGAAGCTAAAAGAATGGGCAAAGAATTTGAAGTTTTGATTCTGAGACAAGAGGCTACCAAGACCGAGCAGGTCATCAATATCATGGAAAAGAATAGTATAAAGTATACGGTTATTCCAGAATGGGATCTCATCCACTTCTTTGATAAGGTCAATAAATTGTTCATAGGTGCATATGCGATTACATCAGATGGAAAATTCGTGAGTGACAGTGGTACCTCAAATATTGTGAGCGAGTGCCATATCCATGAACTACCGATCTACCTTTTTTCACCGGTCCTTGAGATCACTCCCACTTTTTCTAGAAATCAGAATATTTACCTTAAAGAAGAAACCAAGAGTGCCAGCGGCTTGGATTTTACACTCATATCTCATTCAAGCGATATAGTATCCTTGGACCTGGTAGATCATATTATAACCGACGAAGGTGAGATCGAACAGGACAGACTTTCTGAGTTTTGTACTACATAGACCATTCTTTAACTATTATACCTTTTACATAAAAGAACCCTGCTCTAATGAACGGGGTTCTTTTATTTATAAAAGTGTGAATTGACCTTTAAAATGATCAAACATTTTACCATTATGTTATTGTTCATATCTTTTTACTCATGTATAGATGATAAGGTTGTTCTATCAGACTCAGTAACATTGGACTGTGTTCTATCTCAACCAATGGGAGTGATCCCGGATGATCTCTACAATGTGGGAGAGATCATTGAATCAGAAGATTATCCGCCATTTACAAAAGAATTAAACGTGTATGGGATCACACTGATCGCCAGGGATGATATATCAGACAACTTCATGTTAAATATAGCCAACACGATAATAGAGATGTTCCCGAAAAGTGTGGATATTGATACCATGCTACAGAAAGATCTTCTAAGAAACATCCATAAATATAAGACCGTGATCCCGCTTTTCTATGGTGAGGACTGGGATCTTTCTCCAACAGAAGAACAATTATGGGACACCACAGCAGGGGAGAACAGTGTCTGTGATATCATTATGGATAATATCCCCGGTCAGGTCATGGAGGTAGTGGAACATATCCTCCATCATGTTACTGATGTAGGTCTTCATTATACATTTCCTAATGAGTGGGGACTCTCCAGTTCATCAACACTCTATAGTGTAACAGAGGAAGCTGTTGATCTTAACTACTATGATATACAGCAATATTCTGATATTGACGATGTTGGTGTTAGGATGAGGGTCATACTACAAGAGTATGCTTACTGGATCATTTACACGTCCTGGGATCTTAGGGAAAAATACGGGCCGCAGGATTCAGAGTGGTCAATAATGAATAGTGTTGAACTATTAGAGAGGTTACCTGATTCCTATCAACTTTATAATGATACTGTGGTCAAGGTCATGGCATGTCCCAGTGATTCTACCCTTGGATTATTCATTGATTAGTCCTGCATTTTGTTGTTTTTAGTTTTTTTATTTTTATTGTAAGAATAGAGTGTAACTTCCATTTGTAATTAATATATGATATTGGAGTAAAGAATAACTTTTCTATAACCATCTTTTCGTTTGTTAATTCATTAGAAGAAACGAACTGAAGGCCTCTTTCCTGGACCAACTTACCAAGTAGATTTCATGGCACTCGTTAGATCTTTCAGTTTACAAATCAATAATCAATACCAAGGAGATAAATGTGAACATATACGTAGGCAACCTGAATTTTAAGACCACTGAAGAAGAGCTTGGTGCTCATTTTGAGCAGTTTGGACCAGTAAGTTCTGTGAAAATAATCAGCGACAGATACTCTGGACAATCTCGCGGATTCGGTTTTGTGGAAATGGAGAAAAAAGAGGATGGAGAAAAAGCTGTCTCAGAATTGAATGGAAAGGATTTTGCTGGGAGAGATCTGAAGATCAATGAAGCTCACCAACGATAGATCCTGAAGTCTCATTGATTATTTTGATCAATAATTACATATAATCCGACCTCTAAAAACCCTGTTCCTGACAGGGTTTTTTATTGAAAGGATACAAGTAGCTTATATTAAACTTATACTCTTGTTTTCCTACGATATTACACTGAGTATAACATTCAAGGACCTTGTCCGTTGAGTTTCATCCAGGATCCATCGACAACTCTCGTTTATTTGTTATCCCTGATAGGTCTTATTTACTGGCTCCACAGTATTGATAATTTCAAGATCATATTCAAATATATGCCTCCAGTGATCTGGGTATATTTTTTCCCCATGTTCTCTACCACACTAGGTATTATACCTGAAACTTCACCACTCTACGATTGGATCAAATTATATCTCTTACCAGCGTCACTTATATTATTACTATTATCAGCCAATCTACCTGCACTATCTAAGTTAGGAACTAAAGCAATTGGGACAATGCTATTTGGTACGGTAGGAGTGATCATTGGCGGAGCCGTGTCACTTGCTATCCTGGGTCATTGGCTACCCCCGGATGCATGGAAAGGAATGGGAACACTGTCAGGCAGTTGGATCGGTGGTAGTGCGAATATGGTGGCGGTTGGAGCATCCATTGGAACCAGAGAAGACCTATTTGGGATCATGATCATTGTGGATACCGTGGTAGGATATGGATGGATGGGTGTGGTGATATTCCTGTCCGGATATCAGAAGAGATTGGATCGTTGGAATGGCGCAGACACAAGTATCATAGAGTCCTTGAACAAAGAGATGCAGGTGAGAGGGCAGTATGGAAAAAGACCAATGGAGCTCATGGACCTTATCACCATGGTGTCCATAGGTATGTTTTGCGGTTTCATGTCATTAAAATTGGGAATATGGTTGCCTGATGTTGGAAAAGTATTAACAAGTTTTGGTTGGACCATTATAATAGTTACTGCTATTGGTATCAGCCTTTCCTTTACAAGGTTTAGTGATCTTGAAAATGCAGGAGCTTCACACGTTGGAAATCTTTTTCTATATCTTTTGCTGGCAACAATTGGTGCACAGGCAGATCTTAAGGCTATTACGGAAGCTCCCTTATTTTTAGGAGCTGGTGTTATTTGGATCTTGATACATGCTACCATTCTTTTTCTGGGAGGACGAATGCTGAAGGCACCTATGTTCTTGATAGCAACCAGTAGTCAGGCAAATATTGGTGGAGTTGTGAGTGCACCGATCGTGGCAACTGTTTATCAAAGATCACTTGCGCCTGTGGGATTATTAATGGGCGTTATGGGTAATGTGATAGGTGTTTATTTTGGGCTTTTCACCGCATGGATCCTATCAATTGTGGGTAGTTTCTACTACTAAACAGAATATAATGGAAGAATATATTAAACAGATCGACAAAAAAATTGTTTATATCGGAAAAACCATTGTGCTTGGTATCCCATTTGATGACCGCTCATCCTTTCTCAAAGGCGCATCCAAAGGACCAAAAGCAATAAGAAAGGCTTTAAATAGCCCTTCAGCTAATTTATCAACTGAGAGCGGGTATGACCTTAGCTTAAGCGATGGTTGGATAGATATGGGCAATATCGATGACATGAATAGCAGCAATAATGCATTTTCTATTATTGAGAATAGGTTCAATGAATATTTGACCCAGGGAGCTCGTATAGTTACCCTGGGTGGAGATCATTCTATAACACTACCCATAATCAGGGCCTATGGTAAAATTATGAGACCACTTGATATCATGCAGATCGATGCACACCCCGACCTGTATGATGAACTGGATGGAGATCGTGAGTCTCACGCTTGTCCATTCTCTCGTATCATGGAAGAGAATTTAGTAGAACGTCTTGTTCAGGTCGGGATACGTACTATGAACCCGCACCAGAAGGAACAATCTGACCGTTTCGGAACAGAGGTGATAACAATGCGAGAATGGAACAGTGGTCTGAATTTTGAATTCAGTAATCCTGTCTATCTGTCCATAGATATGGATTGTCTTGACCCTGGGTTTGCACCAGGTGTTTCTCATTATGAACCCGGTGGTTTTACACCCAGAGATGTAATATCCATGATCCAGAATATGAAAGGGGACATAATTGGAGCAGATATTGTGGAACTGAACCCGAAAAGGGATCACCATGGAATGACAGCATTCGTAGGTGCTAAATTTTTAAAAGAGATACTGGACCGCATGATAAATGGGTAATACTCTTTTCACATAATAATGGATAAAGCAGTATCAGGCCTTAACGCCATAAAAGATTCTTTTCGTATAGCGGGAACCGTGGGAGTTAGGAATTTCATGCGGTCTATTATCTCGAAGAACACATGTAAGACCTGTGCACTGGGAATGGGTGGACAACAGGGTGGTATGAAGAATGAGGTAGGTAAATTTCCAGAGATATGTAAAAAGAGCATCCAGGCACAGCTTACTGATATTCAGGACCCGATCCCGATAGGTCTATTTGAAAATAACTCCATATTAGATCTTCAAGGAATTCGACCACGCGAACTCGCTCTATCTGGTCGACTGAACACACCATTGTTCTTTTCCAATAGCAGTGATCGATATATACCTATAGAATGGGATGAAGCCCTGAAAATAGTGACCGACTCTCTTTCTTCAGTTTCTCCTGAACGTACCTTTTTTTATAGTTCTGGAAGGTCTTCCAATGAAGCAGCATTCCTATTGCAGGTGTTCGCGAGAGCATATGGTACCAATAATATCAATAATTGTTCCTATTATTGTCATCAGGCTTCAGGAACAGGACTGAATAGGACCATAGGGAGTGGAACCGCTACGGTGGTTTTGGAAGACCTTAAGAAAACAGATATGATATGGGTCATCGGTGCGAACCCTTCCTCAAATCATCCACGCCTCATGAAAGAGCTCTTAGAGTGCCGCAGGCGTGGTGGAAATGTCATTGTCATTAATCCGATTCGAGAACCAGGACTGGTACGTTTCAAAGTTCCAAGTGACTGGAGATCGATGCTATTGGATGACTCAGAGATCGCTTCTGAATATATACAGCCGAATATTGGTGGAGATATAGCTCTATTGAAAGGTGTTGCAAAGGCGTTGATAGAAAAAGAACATTTGGACCAGAGTTTTATTAATGAACACACGAACGGTTTTATTGAATTTGAAAATGATGTGAATGGTACATCATGGGAAGATATTGAAAGATGCGCTGGAATAGGTCGAAAGGAGATAGAAAATTTAGCGGACATTTATCATAATTCGGAGAATGTGGTCTTTACCTGGTCTATGGGGATCACACAACATGTTCACGGTGTAGAGAATGTGGAGTCAATTGTGAATCTCGCTCTTTTGCGAGGTATGCTGGGGCGGAAGAATGCAGGATTGTTGCCGCTCAGGGGGCACTCCAATGTACAGGGTATTGGATCAATGGGTGTTACACCATCACTTAAGAAGATGATACTGGAAGATATCGAAGAATTGTTAGGGGTCAAGTACCCACAAGATAAGGGCATGGATACACTGAGCTGCCTTCGTGCAGCGGAGAGAGGAGAAATGGATCTTGCCTTTTTCATGGGCGGTAATCTCTACGCTGCAACGCCAGATTCTGCTTTTGCTGAAACTGCTTTTAAAAATATCCCTTTCAAGATATTTCTCACTACAACGCTGAATGAGAGCCATATATTTGGGATCAAGGGCGATACGATCATTCTCCCAGTGGCTGCACGCGATGAAGAAATGCAGGCAACTACTCAGGAATCCATGTTCAATTTTGTACGAATGAGCGATGGTGGGATACGAAGGCTTGAAAATGTACGGTCGGAAATAAGTATCATATCAGATATCGCTTCCGAAATAATTGGAGATGATAGGGTCGATTTTTCTTTATTTAAAGATCATCGCTATATCCGCAATGCGATATCCAAGGTAATTCCTGGATTTGGAAAAATTGGGAATATCGATAGTAATAGGGAAGAGTTCCAGATAGAGAACCGAACCTTTCATCGACCAGAGTTTGTAACATCTGATCGAAAGGCGAATTTTAGTTTGGTAAAGATCCCTGAGACAAGGGCAGGTAAGGATACATTCCTAATGTCGAGTGTGCGTAGTGAAGGACAGTTCAATACTATCATTTATGATGAAGTCGATAGTTTTAGAAATATCGATGAGCGGTGGGTAGTGATGATGAATAAGAAGGATATAAAAGAATTGAAGATCGTTGAGAATGATAGGGTAGATCTCATGAATGATACCGGGATAATGTCAAGTGTCAAGGTGAAAAGCATCGATATTGCACCGGGAAATGTTGCAACATTTTTTCCTGAAAGCAACATACTAATATCTACTATCGTAGATGAACGAAGCAAAACACCTAGCTTCAAATCATCATTTGTGACGATCACACCTATTCGTGATTAATTTTCAACTGATACTATCCAGATTTTTCTGATCTTCTTATGGGAGTGATATTATAGGTACAAATTTTTCAAGACGCGAATTTATTTGTTCAGCGGGATTGCTAAGTGCAATGGTCTTACCTGGGATGGTAAGCATTCCATCGGACAGAGGGTCTCATCCGGAGTATATATACTTAATATGATCCAGGGTGAATTTGCCACAACTCGATCTTTACAAATATTAAAATGATAAGGAGACTATTATGGTAAGAATCTTGATCACAGCCTGTATATTAATAGTTACTGGCTGCGATCCTATAAAAAAGGCAGACAAGATATTTATAAATGGGAATATTTGGACAGGCGTGAAGAATGGATCCCGAGCAGATTTCATCGCTATCTCAGGAGAATCTATTATGGATGTTGGGCATGCCGATTACAAACATGTCCAGGGACCTGATACTGAACTAATAGATCTTCAGGGGGATTTTGTTGTTCCAGGTTTTATGGATAACCATACACATTTCATGAGTGGGGGTTTTCAAATTTTAAGTATCGATCTAAGGGATGCGAATTCAAAAACAGAATTCATCCAAAGGATAGAAGACTATGTAAACAAGTTAGATGAGGACGAGTGGATAACTGGAGGAGATTGGGACCATGAATTATGGGGAGGGGAACTGCCAGAACGAGAATGGATAGACACTATTACGGAGAATAATCCACTATTTATTGGAAGAGTAGATGGTCACATGGCCCTGGCGAATTCTCTTGCTCTTGAGTTAGCAGGTGTCACAGCGCAAACACAGGATCCACCCGGAGGTATGATCGTTCGTGATAAAATGACAGGTCAGCCAACAGGAGTATTAAAGGATGAGGCAATAGGCCTGGTCAATAGGGCAATGCCAGAAAAAACCAATGAAGAGCTTGATAATGCTCTAAACAAGGCAATGGAATATGCAGCATCGTTGGGAGTGACCCAGGTTCATGATATGTGTTCGTGGGAAGATCTTCAAACCTTTCAGCGGAATAGATCTAAGCTAACCCTTCGTATATATGCATTACCATGGTATACGAACTGGCGCCGGCTGATAGATCTAAATAAAGAGAAAGGACCTGGTGATGAATGGCTCCGATGGAATGGTATGAAGGCAATGATGGATGGGTCTCTGGGTTCCCGCACAGCATGGATGCATGACCCATACCTTGATGATCCCTCTACCAGTGGTTTATTGGTAATGGCAGACACTATGGAATTTAGAAAGATCATGCGTGATGTTGACCTTGCAGGAATACAATTAGCGGTTCATGCTATCGGAACTATGGCAAATGAATGGATCCTGGATGCGTTTGTTGATCTAAACAGGGAGAATGGAGATCGTGATAGAAGATCCAGAATCGAACACGCACAGCACCTGACACCGAACTCGATCGATAGATTTAAAGAACAAAAAGTGATTCCTTCAATGCAACCATATCATTGTATTGATGATACCCGTTGGATGCATAAACGTATTGGACCGAAGGTGATGAAAGGAACATATGTATTTCGTAGTTTTATTGATAAGAACGTAAATCTGACCTTTGGTTCAGACTGGACCGTAGCGCCACTGGATCCTATGAAAGGGATCTATGCTGCTATTACTAGGAAGACCATTGATGGTTCATATCCTGATGGATGGTATCCTGATCAACGGATCACTGTAGAAGAAGCCTTGCACTGTTATACTAGTAATAGCGCATTTTCAGGTTTTCAAGAACAAAGATTGGGAACACTGGAAAAAGGAAAGCTTGCTGATTTTGTTGTTCTGTCTAAAGATCTTACAAGCATAGATCCAGATGAGATATTGAATACGATCGTACTCAGGACCATAGTTGGCGGAAATGACTCATATATTCGTTCTGTTGAAAAAAATCTGACATGGCACTGATAGTATAGATAACAGCTGTGTTTGTTTACGACGATATTCAACCTCATCTTGTTTTTCTGATCATGTTATTAATACTTATTTGGACATTTGGAACCTGGCTCACATGGCAGAATAGAAAGATGTATTGTGAGATCATACCTCAATATGATTGGGTCTCACGAATAGGATTGATCGCAGGTACGAGTGTAATGTTATTAGATCTATGGTTCTTATCGCTATTTTATTCTGAACTCAGGCTGGGTATGAGCATATTATTTGCTTTTATAACGGTTTCTGTTGGTGGGTATTTGGCACGCTATTTTGAATGGTTGGTATTTTCTCTTGAAAAAGAAGAAGGATACTGGGAACATCTAATAATAGAATATTACAAAGAAGAGTATAAAGATGGACTGGGACCTCGCGGTGTTCAAAAGATGGTCAATAGTATGGTACCTGATTGGTGGATAGAGCTCCTGCCTACCAGTACACGTGGTGAGATAAGATCAGCACTAAAAAAGATAAACAGTGGAACGGAAGATCTTGCGCAGAGAAGGCAAGCCAAGTTCAGCTAATTAGGAGATCTATAGACCTTCCCTTCTTTCATGACAAATATAACCTTCTGCATGAAACTAATATCATCAATAGGGTTTCCCTCTACGGCAATGATATCTGCTATCTTATTTGTTTCGATCGATCCCAACTTATCCTGAATGCCTAATAATTCAGCGGAAACCATGGTCGCAGATTTAAGAGCATCCATTGGCAGCATTCCTCCTTCGACCATGTAAACAAATTCCTTGGCGTTATCACCATGATATGATACACCTGAATCTGTACCGAATGCTATTTTTATACCAAACTTATGTGCTATGGAAAAGGTTTTAAGTATTCTTGGTCCGATCTCAAGTGCCTTGGGAACGATGATAGGGGGATAATAACCATCTTCTTTTGCTTTCTCCGCTACAAACATTCCAGCTGAAATAGTTGGAACGTAATAGGTACCATACTGTTTCATGAGGGTCAATACTTCTGCGTCCATAAGTGTACCATGTTCAATGGATCGTACGCCAGCCCGTATGGCACGTTTCATACCTTCAGCACCATGGGCATGGGCTGCCACATGCATATCGTAATCATTGGCCGTTTCAACTATTGCACGGATCTCATCTTCTGTGAACTGTGGATTCTTGCTATTCTTTGCTATGCTTAATACTCCTCCAGTTGCTGTTATCTTAATAAGATCAGCGCCATTCTTATAACGTTGTCTTACGGCCTTTTTCGCGTCTCTGGTACCATTTATTACACCATCTTTCGGGCCAGGGTCTCCCATGAATCTCATGTTTAACCCACTGGATGGGTCTGCATGACCCCCGGTCGTGGCTATTGATTTTCCTGCACTGAATATTCTTGGTCCTACCACGTGCCCTTCGTTTATAGCATCCCGAATACTGTTGCTGATAATTCCCCCAAGTTCACGTACAGTAGTGAAACCTGCCATGAGTGTTTTTTTCGCGTAGGGAATGGATCGATAAGCATATTCATCTAGATCCATATAGAATTTTTCCATGTAACGTTTGGGACTGCTCTGCCCAGAAAGGTGGGTATGCATATCCATGAGTCCTGGCAATATAGTAAAATCCTTCAGGTCGATCAATGTGTCCTTCTTTCCAGGAACAAGGTATCCACGGTTAACGGTCTGTATAGTCTTCCCATCAAGAATAATAGTAACCATTTCAATTGGGATATCATTTTTACCGTCGACCATTTTTCCTGCGTGGATGAAAGTTTTCTGGCCACATAGTAGTGTTATTGGTATACAAAGTAGAAAGAAATAACGGGAATGTTTCATAAGAATTCCTTTTGAGTTCAATATCGATCCTATTTTGTTCATAAATTAATCTAATTATTCAATGATTTGTTAAATGAAAAAGGATAATATTAAAATTCTTATAATGGATGGAGCCATGGGAACAGAATTGATCCGACATGGTGTGGAGCTACCATTACCTCTGTGGTCTGGGGATGCAAATCTCACCCACCCTGAAACAATATACCAGATACATAAGGATAATATTGACGCTGGTGCTGATATCTTGACAACAAATACATTTAGAACAACGCCACGTACATACTCAAAGAGTGGTCTATCAGATATCGATTCGATCAATAAAGCATATGATAGTTTGAATACTGCAGTAGCATTGGCTAAGCGTGCTTCAGGAAAGGAAACTCTCATAGCGGGTTCCATTGCGCCATTGGAAGATTGTTATTCACCAGAACTTTTTCCGGGATCACCAGCTGCTGAAAATGAGTTTACCCAACTATCAGAATGGTTGTTTAGTGCGGGTGCGGATATCATATTGTATGAGACCATGGGATGCTTAGAAGAGATTAAAGCTGCAACATTTGCTGTCAGATCAATAAATATTCCATGTTGGGTCAGTCTTATCCTAAAAGATAAGGACCATCTATTGGATGGAAGTGACCTGAAAGATGTTATTGAATACTTGTCAATTAATGATGTAGATAAAATTCTGATAAATTGCACACTGGTGACTATTTTAAATGATGCAATTGAACTAATACTTGAAACATGGACCGGTCCATGGGGTGTCTATCCTAATACTGGTGTGACCATGCCAAGCAAAGATGGAAAAATAAAGGAAATGATACCAGATAATGATTTCTCTATTTCGATAAAAAACTATATTGGATTGGGTGCCAGTGTGGTTGGTGCTTGCTGTGGTTCCACTGCAAAGACGATTCAGTTGATAAAAAATATTTCTAAGGATTAATCTATTTGGATGTTCTGCCTGTATTCAAGAATGAATGAGTTTTATAGGTCAATATTAGAAGTAAGAATATATATGATTATTGATCAAAGTTTATCATTGGTGGGTTACCAATGTATATCTTCACCATGTAAGATTCCTTGGGATTGGATTAGTATATATAAGAAAGCCGGGGAAGCTAATTCATTACAAACTTTCTTCCCCGGCCCATATCCTAACTTCCCTTCAGATTACCTAAAACCTTCTGGTTCATCCTTTGCTTTCGCTCCGGCTCGTTAGGTCAGGATTTCGTAGAATCAAGAACAAGTTCTTTTTCCTATTTAATCCTTAATAAAATATAATATTTCCGATCGATATTACCAAGTAATTTGAACAGATATTCATGAGATTTATAAATTAGTATCTGTAAGGAATAACATATAAAATTTGAACTTGTTTATACAATTAATTTTGGAAAATATTAGTTATACCATAATCATTAGTTTCCCATGAGTTCCATTATAATTTTACTGATTTTTTCAGATCTTTTGTTCGGTCAAACCAAAAAAGAACAAATTGTTATAGATTTTCTTGATGCTCGTTATGCTGGAAATGCTGATTCTGCCAAGATGTATCTTGACCCGAACTTTGTTTATAATCATGTCCCTTATGTTGGATTAGGTATTAGCACATACATGGATAACGGACACCTTAAAATTTCATCCGTATCACCTTTCGGTCCAGCAAGGTCACTAATCAGTAAAGATGATATTATTCTTGAAGTTAATGGTATCAAAGCGAGTGAGGAAAATGTGAGATCTGGTATGTTGAACTTTCTTGGTGCAGAAAATGACACGATCAATATTGTTTTGGAAAGCAGTTTGAATCAATTTAATTCTATTGATCTTACTCTTGCTCAGAATCAGTTCAAGCAAGGTGTGGATTCTTTTATAAACG
>ERZ651768.594-NODE-594-length-27061-cov-5.985843_pt1 | contig 27061 bp, 24 predicted proteins | sample MGYA00514754_ERZ651768 | MGnify/ENA metagenome assembly ERZ651768
TGTTGGCCCAGCACATGGGCAAGCCCCGGCTCGTCGCCGAGACCGGCGCCGGCCAACATGGGGTCGCGACCGCTACGGCCGCCGCCCTCCTCGACATGGAGTGCTGCGTCTACATGGGCGAGGTCGACATCAGGCGCCAGGAACTCAACGTCTTTCGTATGCAATTGCTCGGCGCCGAGGTGAAGACGGCGATGAGTGGGAGCCGGACGCTCAAGGACGCCATCAACGAGGCCATGCGGGACTGGGTGGCCACCGTCGAGGAGTCCCACTACTGCCTCGGGTCCGTGATGGGCCCCCACCCGTATCCCTGGATGGTGCGGACCTTCCACGAGGTCCTCGGTCACGAGGCCCGCGAGCAGAGCGAGGCCATCCTCGGTACCACCCCGGATGTGGTCACCGCCTGCGTGGGCGGTGGCTCGAACGCAATCGGGATCTTCTCCGGGTTCGTGGATGCGGACACGGAGTTGGTCGGTGTCGAGCCCGCCGGGGGCGCCGCAGTCGGACGTGGAGTCCCGGGCGTGGTCCACGGCTCGCAGTCGTATCTCATGCAGGACGAATTCGGGCAGGTCCTCGAAGCCGAGTCCATCAGTGCCGGCCTCGACTATCCGGGAGTGGGCCCAGAGCACAGCCACCTGGCGGCCATCGGTCGTGCCCGCTATGAGAACGTCACCGATGCCGAAGTCGTCGAGGCCTTCCAGCTCCTGAGTCGCACGGAGGGGATCATCCCCGCCCTCGAGCCAGCCCACGCCCTGGCCTGGGTTTCCCGGGACCGTGTGTCGCTTGCGGGGAGGTCGGTGGTACTCAACCTGTCCGGTCGGGGCGACAAGGACGTCGCCCAGATGATGGACATCCTCGGCGGAAAGAGGGCCTAATGCCCGGACCGGTCGAGAGGGCCCTGCGGGAACGCCGAGATACAGGCGGGAAGGCACTCGTCGTCTACGTCACCGGCGGCCTTGGCGACGACTGGACGGACACGGTGCGGGCCGTGGCCGACGCCGGTGCCGATGTGATCGAGATCGGTGTCCCGTTCTCCGACCCGGTCATGGACGGGCCGACGATCCAGGCCGCCAACGACCGCGCCCTCGGTTCGGGTGTCACGCCCTCGAGCATTCTGAACCAGGTTCGCGACCTCGATGCCGGAGCCCCGTTGGCGGTCATGACCTACTACAACATCGCCTTCCGTGCCGGCCTGGAACGCTTCGCCGCATCCCTGGCAGCCGCCGGGGTGTCGGGCTGCATCCTCCCGGACCTCCCGCTCGAGGAAACCGGACCCTGGGTGGGTGTAGCGGACGACGCGGGAATCGAGACCATCCTGCTGGCGGCTCCGACGGGCTCTGACGAGCGCCTGGCTCGAGTCTGTGAGCGTTCCCGGGGATTCGTGTATGGCGTGGGCCTACTCGGCGTGACCGGTGTCCGCTCCGAGTTGGCGGCCAGCGCATCGGTCATCGCCGAACGGCTCAAGAAGTTGACCGATCTGCCGGTCCTCGTCGGCGTTGGTGTGGGAACGCCCGAACAGGCGGTCGAGGCCGCAGCGGCCGGCGATGGCGTCGTTGTCGGGTCGGCGGTGGTCCAGCGCATGCTCGATGGTGCCGGTCCCGCTGGGGTGGGGGAGCTGGTGTCGAGTTTCCGGGCCGCGTTGGATGGTGCCTGAGGCCACCGTGGGGCCCTTTGGGGACCCTTGTGATTCGATTCGGCGGTTCGCCATGCACGAAAAATCCAGTCGTTGTCGGGCTCGTGGGGACGGAAATGCTTGACATTGGCCCGAAAACAGGCTCGTATGTCATTTGAATACGAGTGTCGCCGGGTCCGCCGACGGCATGCAGAGTCCCAGAAAGAGAGCAGATCGATGAACAAGAGCGAATTGATCGCTGCAATCGCCGATCAGGCGGGGGTTTCAAACAAGGATGCAGGCGCATGCCTGGATGCCTTCTGCGACGTCGTGGCATCCACGGTCGCCGGCGGCGGCAAGGTGGCAGTGCCTGGTTGGATGTCCTTCGAGCACACGATCCGTGCCGCCCGCACGGCCCGTAACCCGCAGACCGGTGCCGCAATCGACGTGCCCGAAAAGGCCGCTGTCAAGATCAAGGCCGGCGCCAAGCTCAAGAGCGCCGTCGCCGCCGGCAGTGCGGCACCCGCCGAAGAGGCACCCGCCGAAGAGGCACCCGCCGAAGAGGCACCCGCCGCACCAGCCTGGTAGATCGGTTTCCGTTCTTCCTCTCCCGCCTCGATCGGTCGGTGGCGCAAGGCGCCACCTCGGTCCGAGGCGGTGGGGCTCGTTTCCGGTATGAGATCTGGTGAGCCCATGATGGATCTGTGCGTGCCTGCCTCCCGGTTGCGGGATGCCCGGGGGCAACCGTGAGCGGGTCGTTGCCCGCCCCTGACGAGGTCATCCCACACCGGGCACCGTTCCTCTTCCTGACGGCGGTCACGGACCTCGAGGTTGGGCTTTCGGCCTCGGGCCACTGGCAACTCACCGGCGACGAGGACTTCTTCGTTGGCCACTTTCCCGGGCGGCCAACGCTTCCCGGGGTCCTGCAGTGTGAGTCGATCGCCCAACTCGGTGCCTATGCACTGCTCAGCGATCCGGCGTTCTCCGGTCGCCTGGCCCTCTTCGGCGGCATCGAAAGGGTCCGCTTCCGGCGTCAGGTGCTGCCCGGCGACCGCCTCGACCTGCACGTTGAGCTGGGGCGGGTGTCCGCACGGGCCGGCAAGGGGTCCGGACGGGCTTCGGTCGACGGTGAGACGGCTTGCGAATGCGAACTGCTCTTCGTGTTCGCCGACTCGGCCTGACGGGTCGCGCTCAGGCGGGGCCCATCACGAGCGTGCCGTTGTGGCCGCCGAACCCGAACGAGTTCGAAAGTGACGGACCCGGCTCCCAGGGGGTCGCACCACCGAGTACCAGGTTGATGGGCGGCATCTCCGGGTCAGGAGTGGTGTAGCCGGCAGTCGGGGGGATGAGCGCCTTCTGAAGGCTGAGAGCCAACGCCACGGCTTCGAGGGCACCGGCCGCCCCCAGGGCATGTCCAGTGATCCCCTTTGTGGAAGTCACGAGCGGCCCCGGCGTGCCGAAGACCTTCTCCATTGCCCGGGCCTCCGCCATGTCGTTCAATGGGGTGGAGGTGCCGTGTGCGTTGATGTGGCCGATTTCGGCTGCGGTCACCCCGGCCTCCTCCATCGCCAACTCCATGCAGGCCACCGCCCCGGCACCACCGGGCGCCGGCGCCGTGATGTGGTGGGCATCGGCCGTGCTGGCTCCACCGAGCACCTCGGCGATGATCGTGGCACCCCGGTCGATGGCCGTCTCCCACTCCTCGAGGACGAGGATTCCCGCGCCCTCACCCATGACGAAGCCGTCCCGGTCGGCGTCGAAGGGTCGGGAGATGCCGGCGGACGAGAAGGCCGTCATGTTGGTGAACCCAGCGAGGGCCGTCGGGACGAAGGCGGCCTCGCTACCCCCGGCGATCATCACGTCGCAGCGACCCGTGGCCACGAGGCGGGCAGCGTTGGCGACGGCGTGGGTGCCGGCCGCGCAGGCAGTGCAACTGTTCTCCGCCGGTCCCTGGAAGCCGTGGCGCATCGAGACGGCTGCGGTGGCGGCGTTGGCCATCATCATCGGCACCAGGAAGGGGGAGACGCGGCGGTCGCCCTTATCGAGCCGGACCTTGATCTGCTCCTCGAGCGTCTGGATGCCTCCGATGCCGGTGCCGATCCACACACCGGATCGGCCGGGGTCGGCGGTCAGGTTGCCTGCCTGCTCCAGGGCCATGTGGGCTGCGGCGATGGCGAACTGGGTGCACCGGTCGGCTCGACGGACCTCCTTGGGGTTATCGAACCAGGGGCCGGTGTCGAAGTCGTGGACGCGCCGGTTACCCACGGGGGCTGGGCCGCAGAGGCCGTCCCAGAAGGCATCGATACCGATCCCGCAGGGTGCGACGACCCCCAGGCCGGTGACGGCGACGCGCCGTCCCTGCATCAGAGTCCCTGCTTCAGAGCTTGTTGGTGATCATGGCGTAGGCGCCAGCGACGGTCTCGATGCCCTCGAGTTCCGACTCCTCGACGGTCACGTCGAATTCCTCTTCGAGGGCCATGACCAGTTCGACCAGGTCGAGGCTGTCCGCATCGAGGTCGTCCCCGAAGCGGGCTTCGGGAGTGATCTGGGAGGCGTCGACCGAAAGCACTTCCACAGCGCACTTGGTGAATCGTTCGAAATTCGCATCGCTCACCGGGAGCTCCGTTCTCTTGTGGCATCTCTCGATGGCCGGGGGTTTCGGGACGGCAATACCCTAGGGCGGGAGACGCCGCCCCGCGACGATTTCGGGTGGTGCCCACGGGTTCCTTCCTGTCGGGAAGGGCGCTTCAGCCCATGAAGAGCCCACCGTCGACGGGAAGCACGGCGCCGGTGATGTACCCGGCCTCATCGGAGGCGAGGAATCGGACTGCCGCTGCGATCTCCTCGGGTCGTCCGAGCCGACCGAGCGGAACGGCATCCGCATAGGCGTCCTGCTGGTCCTCCGGGAGGGCGCTGAGCATGTCGGTGGCGATGGGTCCGGGGGCGACCACGTTGACGGTCACCCCACGGCTGGCGAACTCCTTGGCGAAGGAGCGGCCGAGGCCGACGAGGCCGGCCTTCGAAGCGGCGTAGTTGGCCTGACCGGCCTGGCCGATCCGTCCCGCGATCGAGGAGACGAACACGATGCGTCCCCAGCGGGCGCGCATCATGCCCTTGACCGCCCGTCGGGCGACCCGGAATCCACCGGTCAGGTTGGCCTCCAGCACATCGGTGAAGTCGTCGTCGGACATACGCAGGACGAGGCTGTCCCGGGTGATCCCGGCATTCGAGACCAGCACCTCGACGGCTCCGAGTTCCTCTTCGACCCGGGCGAAGGCGGCTTCGACCTGGTCGGCGTCGGTGATGTCGCAGGCCACCGCGAGGAGGCCCGACTCGAGGACCTCGGGCGGTACCTCGCCCCGACAGGTCACGGCGACCCGGTCGCCCTGCTCGGCAAAGGTCCGGGCGCACGCCAGGCCGATTCCGCGGTTTCCCCCGGTCACCAGCACGGTTCGTCGGCTCATGAGGTTCCTCGTTCCCTGTTGCTCTCGTTGTCGGTCGGTGGTCGAAGTGGAAGGGGCGTCGTCAAGCGACCTGGAGCCAGGCGATGGGTTGGCTCGAGGTCACTCGCTCGGTGTCGAGGGCCAGCCAGCCCATGAGCATGCCGCCGAACGGCGAGCGGACCTCCTCGTTCCCGATCTTGCCGAGGAGTTGGCCGGCGGACACCGCTCCACCGACGGCGAGATCCTCGACGGGGGTGAATACACCGGCGCAGGGGCTCACCACAAGGCGCTCGGTGGCGAAGAGGTGCTCTCCCTCGTGGAGTTCTGGCGGAGCGGCCTCCGGCGTCGTGGCCAGTTCTTCGAGGAGGCGGTCGAGGTCGTCGGGGGCATTTACGGTGAGGCGCCTCGCCTCCTTGAGGGTGCGCTTGACGAGTCCGGTGAGGACGTTGCCCGGTCCGAGTTCGACGAAGGTGGTAGCGCCGAGGTCGGAGAGGCGTTGGAGCGACTGGTGCCACCGTACCGGCCTGGTCAACTGGGCGTTGAGGAGGCTGCGCCAGGCCTCGGGGTCGTCGTGTTCGAGGGCGTCCACGTTGGCCACCACGATCCCCTCCGGGGGACGGACGTCGGCCTCGTCGACGGCGACGCGGAGGCGGTCTCCGGCAGAGGCCATGAAGGGGGTGTGGAACGCTCCCGAGACCTCGAGGCTCGTGATCCGCTTGGCGCCCGCTTCCCTGGCGGCTTCGCCGGCAGCGATGACGGCGTCGGGATCGCCGGCGATCACGACCTGTCCGGGGGCGTTGAAGTTGGCCACCCAGACATCGCCGGCCGTGGCCTCGCATGCGGCTTCGACGCCCTCGTCGTCGAGTCCGAGGATGGCGGCCATCGTGCCGACCCGCTCGCCGGCCGCCGACTGCATCGCCTCGCCGCGTTCGACCACGAGCCCGATGGCCCCGCCGAAGTCGAGGGCGCCGGCGGCGGTCAGGGCGCTGTACTCGCCGAGGCTGTGACCGGCATGGCCGGCGGCGTCGACACCCACCCGCTCGACGGCGTCGAGGATGACCATGCTGGTCAGGAAGGTCGCCAACTGAGCATTGCGGGTCTGGCGGAGTTCGTCGGCGTCGGCGTCCAGCAGGAGGTGGGCCAGGTCCCGGCCGGCCTCCTCGGATGCTTCCTCCACCAACTCCCAGGAGGGGTGCTCCCGCCAGGCTGCGCCCATGCCGGGCTGCTGGCTGCCCTGGCCCGAGTAGGTGAAGACGATCATCGACGAGTTCCTCCTGCGCACCGACGGCGCTACGGCCATTGTGACCCACTCGGCACCCGATTCGTGGACAGATCGGAGGATCTCACGAGTGGCGTCGGGCACCATCTGGTGCCGTTGGGGGCGTCGCTAGGCTGCCCGCCACGCCCGGGTGGCGAAACTGGCAGACGCGGAGGATTCAAAATCCTCTGGCCGCAAGGCCTTGCGGGTTCGATTCCCGCCCCGGGCACACAGGCATTTCGCGGACTTCTCCTACCCATCCGCTGCAGGGGCCCGGGGGACGTACAGGTCCGTCCGTCGCACCGGCCTGCGTAGACTGCCCGGCCCATGGCACGACCCCTGATCGAACGACGCCTGAGCGAGATTGGCGAGCGGCTGCGTCGCCTGCGTGCCGACGTGGCGGTTACCGAGGAGCAACTCGCCCACCTGTCTGGCGAGGCCGACGACGCCAGGGTGCGCCACCTCGTCTCCGAGACCCCGTTGTCCGAGCGCGAGCGTCGTGATGCCGAAGGCCAGGTGACTGCCATGGCCAGGCACCGGGAGGACCTTCTCGCCGAGGTTCTCCGACTCGAGATCACCCAGGATGAGTTGCTCGACCGCATGACCGTTGAGGGCTGAGATGACAGAGGAGGTGCGCGTCGCACTCGCCGAGGACGACGCGATCATCCGCCTCGACCTGAGGGAGACCCTCGAGGAAGAGGGCTACACGGTCGTCGGCGACACCGGTCGGGGCGACGAGATGCTCGAACTGGTCGCCGCCACCAACCCCGAGGTGGTCATACTCGACATCAAGATGCCGGGCATGGACGGTATCGAGGTGGCCCGCTGCATCGCCGAGTCGCACGGCGCCGCCGTGGTGATCCTCACGGCCTTTAGCCAGCGCGAGTTCGTCGACCAGGCCATCGAGGCTGGGGCGCTGGCCTACCTCGTCAAGCCGTTCCAGCGCAGTGAGCTCGTCCCTGCCGTCGAGATCGCGCGCGCCCGTCACCGCGAGATGAGGGCCATCACCGACCAGGCGCAGACTCTCGCCGATCGGCTTGAGGACCGCAAGACGATCGACCGGGCGAGGGGTGTGCTGATGGACGAGGTCGGCCTCAGCGAGACCGACGCCTTCCGATTCATCCAGCAGGCCGCCATGAACGAACGAGCCAACATGGCCGACGTGGCGAGGCAGGTCCTCGAGGATGGGCGACGGCCCGAGTCGTAATCCGGGCAGTCAGCGCTCCGGAGTAGGGTCGGCGACGTGCCTCGACCGCTGCTCCTCATCGACGGCAACTCCTTGACCTACCGGGCCTTCTTTGCCCTACCCACCGACCTCATGACGGCCTCAGGACAGGTCACCAATGCCGTCACCGGCTTCTGCGCCATGCTCGTGACCCTGCTCCGGGAGCACGAGCCCGATGGGGTGGCGGTGGCGTTCGACCTGCCGGGCGGGACCTTTCGGCACGAGCGCCTGCCCTCCTACAAGGCCAACCGCGAGAAGCAGCCCGACATCCTGTACGAGCAATTGGCCCTGGTCCGGGATCTGGTCGAGGCGCTGGGGCTCCGGGTGGTCGAGGCCGAGGGTTTCGAGGCCGACGACGTTCTCGCCACCCTCGCCACCGCGGCCCGGGATGCCGGGCGGGACGCGATCATCGTCACCGGTGACCGGGACAGCTATCAGTTGGTCGAGGATCCCCATGTCCGGGTGCTCTACAACAAGCGGGGCGTCTCCGACTACGCCCTCTACGACGAGGCTGGCATCGAGGAGCGCACGGGTGTCCGCCCGGATGACTACGTGCACTACGCGGCCCTCCGGGGCGATCCGTCCGACAACCTGCCGGGAGTCCCGGGGGTGGGCGAGAAGACGGCAGCCAAGTTGGTCAATACCTACGACGGGCTCGACGGGATCTTCGGGGCGGCCGCCGAGCAGACGCCGAAACTACGCCAGAACCTCGAGGAGAACGAGGAGAGGGTGCGCCTCAACGTCGAATTGATGGTGCTGGTGCGTGACGTGCCCCTCGGGTTGACGGCCGACGACCTCGAGCGGCGCCCGGCCGACGTTGATCGGGCCGTCGGCCTCTTCGACCTCCTGGAGTTGCGCACCGCCCGGGTCCGCCTGGGTGAACTGCTCGACGCCGACTTCTCCTCGGATGGAGCCGGTGGATCCGAGGGTGTCAGTGGAGCGCGTGGTGGGGGAGATATCGAGGTCGTCGTCCAACGACCAGCCGACGCGGCGTCGGCATGCTCGGCCCTCGCCGGACTGTCGTCGACCCCGATCGCCCTGCATGGCGGCGAATGGGACTCTGGTGAGGGTTCGCTGGAGGACGGCCTGGCCCTGTCGGCTGGTGACGGTGCCGTCGTCTGGCTCGAACGGGACCTCCTCGAGGCTCCGGAGGTTGCCGGGGCGCTTACTGGTCTTCTGGGCGTCGGGGGGCCCGGCATCGCCTTCCATGATGGGAAGCCGCTGGTCAAGGCGCTTCGGCGCCTGGGCATCGACGCTTGCGCTCCCGTCCTCGACACGCGCCTTGCCGCCTACCTGCTGGATCCGGCCGACCCCAGCTTCGGCCTCGAGCAGCTCCTCGAACGCCACACCGAATGTCGACTTCCTGAAGCGGGTGTCGCCGAGGGGCAGCTCGACCTAGGAGGCGACACGATCGCGAGCGTCGATGCCGCTGCCCTCCGGGCAAGGGCGGTCGAACTCCTCGTCGAGCCGATGCTGGCAGCCATCGACGGGCAGGGCATCGCCGGGTTGAATACTGACGTCGAGCTGCCGCTGGTCCGGGTGCTGGCCAGGATGGAGGAGGTCGGCGTGGGCGTCGACGTGGCCGAACTCACCCGTCTGCGCGACCACCTCACCACCGAATGCGGCCGCCTCCGTTCCGCCATCCATGAGGCTGCCGGGGAGGAGTTCAACGTCAACTCCACCAAGCAGCTCCGGGAGGTCCTGTTCGAGAAGCTCGGGTTGACGCCTGGCAAGAAGACGAAGACCGGCTATTCCACAGATGCGGCCACCCTCGAGAGGCTCCGAGACGACCATCCCGTTGTCGAGCATCTCCTGGCCTACCGGGAGGTCGAGAAGTTGCGGTCGACCTACGGCGAGGGTCTCCTCGCCGAGGTGGGTGAGGGGGATCGGATCCGGGCCACGTTCAACCAGACCGTCGCCCGCACCGGGCGCCTCAGCTCCGATGCCCCCAACCTCCACAACATCCCGGTACGCACCGAGGCCGGTCGGGCATTCCGGCGGGCCTTCGTGCCGGCGGAGGGGTTCACGCTCCTCGTCGCCGACTACAACCAGATCGAGTTGCGGTGCATCGCCCACCTGGCCGAGGACCCCGGGCTGATCGCCGCCTTCGAGGCCGGCGACGACGTCCACACGGCGGTGGCAGCGCGAACCTGGGAGGTCGATCCGGAAGACGTGACCCCGGAGCTGCGCTCCCGGGCGAAGATGGTCGCCTACGGCCTTGCGTATGGCATGGAGGCCTACGGCCTCTCGCAGCGGCTGGGGGTCCCGGTCGACGAGGCGGCCGAGATCCTCGACGGTTACTTCATCGCCTTTCCGGCCGTGCGCGAGTACATGGACCGGACGGTGGCCGAGGCCCGCGACCGTGGCTACACGGAGACCCTGTTCGGCCGTCGTCGCCGAATCCCCGAGCTCTCGTCGCCCAATTTCAACATCCGACAGGCCGGTGAGCGCCAGGCGATGAACGCCGGCATCCAGGGCCTGGCGGCCGACATCTTCAAGGTGGCACTGGTCCGGCTCGATCGCCACCTCGAGGACACCGGCATGGCGAGTCGCCTGATCCTGCAGGTCCACGACGAGGTCATCCTCGAGGTCGTTCCCGACGAACAGGAAGATGTGCTCCGGGTCGTCCCGGAGATCCTGTCCGGTGCCTACGACCTACGCGTCGAACTCGCCGTCGACGTGGCAACCGGAGACACCTGGGCGGAGGCCAAGGCGTGAGTGGAGGATCAGGGGCCGACTCCGGCCATTGGTTCGAGGAGGTTGCCGCGCACCTGGGTGAGGCCTACCTCCGCTACTCGTTCACCTATGGCACGGTGCAGGAGGTCGACTTCCTCGTCGAGGCGCTCGAACTCGACGCCGGTGCCCGGATCCTCGACGTCGGGTGCGGTCCCGGACGGCACTCCCACGAACTGGCCCGCCGGGGATTCGAGGTGGTGGGCGTTGATATCTCGCAGGCGTTCGTCGACCTTGCGGCGGCCGCCGCACCCCCCGGTGCGACGTTCGTCCGTGCCGATGCACGGGAAATGTCCTACGAGGCCGACTTCGACGCCGCCATCTCGCTCTGCCAGGGGGCTTTCGGGCTTGCCGGCGGACCGGGTGCGGACACGGGGTCCCCTGATCCCGACGGGGCGATCCTGGGCCGCATCGCCACAGCCTTGCGCCCGGGCGGCCGCTTGGCGCTCAGCGCATTCTCCGCCTACTTCCAGGTCCGCTTCTCCGGAGAGAACGACGACTTCGACGCCGACTCGGGGATCAACCACGAGCGCACCGAGGTCCGGGATCCCACAGGATCGGTTCGTGGGGCGGACCTCTGGACGAGTTGCTTCACGCCCCGGGAGCTCCGGCTCCTGGCCGATCGGGTGGGCCTGGCGGTCGAAGGGCTCTGGTCGGTCACGCCGGGCGACTATGGGCGTTGTCCCCCTGACCTTGAGCACCCGGAATTCCTCGTCGTGGCGACCCGATCGTTCTGACAGGGACCCCTAAGGGGTTTCCCGGCCTCGGGGATAGGCTTTTCCGGTCCGTGCCCCCGGGTGTTGGACTTGACGTTCCAGATTCCTGTCCCCGATCCCTGTCCCCGAGAAAAGCCCACCGTGACCAACCTGACTACAACCGATTCCGCCCTCGCCTCGCCTCCCATGGGCACCTTCGACTCGAATGGCGAGTACACCCCCCGCGAGATCGTCCTTGACGACCTCGGAACGCTCTCCCTGGACGATGCCTATTCGGCCACGATGGTCGACGTCGCCGACGGCCAGATCGTGGAGGGCACAGTCGTACGGGTCGATCGCGACGAGGTCCTGCTGGACATCGGGTACAAGTCGGAAGGCGTCATTCCTCCACGTGAGCTGTCGATCCGTAACGGGGTGCACCCGGGCGAGATCGTGTCGATCGGCGAGCGCATCGAGGCCATGGTCGTCAACCGCGAGGACAGCGAGGGCCGCCTCGTCCTCTCGAAGAAGCGTGCCCAGTACGAACGCGCCTGGGGCCGGATCGAGGAGATCAAGGAAGGTGACGGCATGGTCGACGGCACCGTGATCGAGGTCGTCAAGGGCGGCCTGATCGTCGACATCGGCCTTCGTGGATTCCTGCCCGCCTCCCTCGTGGAACTGCGTCGGGTACGCGACCTGCAGCCCTACATGGACACCACCATCCAGGCCAAGATCATCGAGTTGGACAAGAACCGCAACAACGTTGTGTTGTCCCGCCGTGCCTGGCTCGAGGAGACCCAGAAGGATCAGCGCGAGGAATTCCTCGACAACCTGCGGCCCGGCGAGGTTCGGACCGGCGTGGTGTCCAGCGTCGTCAACTTCGGAGCCTTCGTGGACCTGGGCGGCATGGACGGGCTGATCCATGTCTCGGAGCTCTCCTGGAAGCACGTCGACCACCCGGGCAGCGTCGTCACCGTCGGTGACGAGATCGAGGTGCAGGTTCTCGACATCGATCGCGGCCGCGAACGCATCAGCCTCTCGCTCAAGGCCACCCAGCAGGACCCTTGGCAGGAGTTCGTCGAGGGCCACCAGGTCGGCGAGCTGGTCTACGGTCGGATCACGAAGTTGGTTCCGTTCGGTTCCTTCGTCCAGGTCGGAGACGGCATCGAGGGCCTGGTCCACATCTCGGAGATGTCGGCCCACCACGTCGAACTCCCCGAACAGGTGGTCACCCCGGGCGAGGAGCTCTGGGTGAAGATCATCGACCTCGACCTGCAGCGCCGTCGCATCAGCCTCTCGATCAAGCAGGCCGCCGAGGGCGGTGTCGTCGCCTCCGAGTGGAGGGACCACTTCGGCGAAGAGGCCTTCGACGTGGATGGCAACTATGTCGGGGGTGGCGAATACACCTCCGAGGATGCGGCACCCGAGGATGCGGCGCCCGAGGTTGCCGTCGACGAGGTGCCTGCTGAAGAAGCGCCCGAGGTTGCCGTCGACGAGGTGCCTGCTGAAGAAGCGCCCGAGGCTTCCACGGAGGACTCGGCCGAGCCGGAGACTGCCGGCGCCTGAGGCGACGTCCCCGGGAGGGGCATGGTGCTCGAGATCGGGTTGACCGGGGGGATCGGTTCCGGCAAGTCCACCGTCGCCGACCTGCTCGTCGAGCGGGGCGCCAAACTCGTCGACGCTGATGCGATCGTCCGGGAACTCCAAGCTCCCGGCAGGCCCGTCTACACGGCCATGGTCGAGCGATGGGGACCGGACGTCGTGGCTGACGACGACTCACTGGACCGGCAGGCAGTGGCCGACCGGGTGTTCGGGGATCCGGACGAACTCCTCGCCCTCAACGCCATCGTGCATCCGGCCGTGGGCGACGAGATGACCCGGCGTCGGGAGGCACTCGCCGACACCGACGCCACGGTCCTGCTCGACATCCCACTGCTCGTCGAGTCGGGCCACGGGGGATTCGGCGGCATCGTGGTCGTCGACGTCGATCCTGATTTGGCCGTGCAACGACTCGTGGAACACCGTGGCTTCACCGAAAAGGACGCCCGCAAGAGGATGGCCAGGCAGGCTCCGCGGGAGGACCGCCTGGCAAGGGCCGACTTCGTCATCGAGAACTCTGGCACCTTCGACGACCTGGTGGCAGAGGTCGACCGCTGTTGGGCGTGGATCGCCACCCTCGAGCGTCCAGTGCCCGGCACCTCCGTGGTGCGAATCGCCAGCCGAACCGAGTCGCCCTAACACTCCTTTGCCCCCCCGAAGCGGTCGGGGGGCGTGGCTACGCTGCGTCCGTGAGTCAACGGTTCCACGTCGAAGCGCCCTTCCTGCCGGCAGGCGATCAGCCCCGCGCCGTCGACGAGTTGGCCGCTGGCATCGAGAACGGCGAGCGCTTCCAGACCCTGCTCGGCATCACGGGCAGTGGCAAGAGCGCCACCCTCGCCTGGGTGATCGAGAAGGTCCAGCGCCCGACCCTGGTTATCGCCCCCAACAAGTCCCTTGCAGCGCAGTTGGCCAACGAGTTCCGGGCGTTCTTTCCGAAGAACCGGGTCGAATACTTCGTCTCCTACTACGACTACTACCAGCCCGAGGCGTACCTGCCCACGAGTGACACCTTCATCGAGAAGGACTCGTCCGTGAACGACGAGATCGACCGGTTGCGCCATTCCGCCACGGCAGCACTCCTCACCCGGCGCGACACCATCGTCGTGGCCTCGGTGTCGTGTATCTACGGGCTCGGCAACCCGGAGTTCTACGAGGGCAACCTGTTGGTCCTCCGACAGGGCGAGGAGGTCGACCAGCGGGAGGCGCTGCGGCGCCTGATCGACATGCAGTACGAGCGCAATGACTTGGTGTTGGGTCGGGGGAAGTTCCGGGTCCGGGGCGACACGCTTGAGATCCATCCCTCCTACGAGGAGACCGCCGTCCGGGTCTCGCTGTTCGGCGATGAGGTCGAGTCGATCACCGAGGTCGACCCATTGACCGGCGAGCATCTGCGCGAACTCTCGGAACTGGTGGTCTTCCCGGCCACCCACTACGCCGCCGACAAGGTGGTCCTCGCCCGGGCGATGGCATCGATCCAGGAGGAACTCCAGGAGCGCCTGGCCTACTTCCAGGGCGAGCAGAAACTGTTGGAGGCCCAGCGACTTCGGATGCGCACCGAGCACGACCTCGAGATGATCAGCGAGTTGGGGTTCTGTAACGGAATCGAGAACTACAGCGCCCACATCGACGGGCGGGCCCCAGGGGAGCGGCCCTACACCCTGCTCGACTACTTCCCGGACGACTTCCTCGTGGTCGTCGACGAGTCGCACGTGGCCGTCCCGCAGTTGAACGGCCAGTACCACGGTGACCGCAGCCGCAAGGCGACCCTGATCGAGCACGGCTTCCGCCTGCCCTCGGCGGCCGACAACCGGCCGCTGCGGTTCGAGGAATTCCGCGACCGGGTGGGCCAGGTGGTGTTCCTGTCGGCCACCCCGGGCGCGTGGGAACTCGACAACAGCAGCAGCGTGGTTGAGCAGATCGTCCGGCCCACGGGCCTCATCGACCCCGAGGTGCTCGTGAAGCCCACCCGGGGCCAGATCGATGACCTCCAGGCGCTCATCGCCGAACGGGTGGCCGCCGACCAGCGCGTGCTCGTCACGACCCTCACCAAGAAGATGTCCGAGGAACTCACCGACTACCTGCTCGAACAGGGCGTCCGGGTGCGCTACCTGCATTCCGACATCGACACCATCGAGAGAATCGAGATCCTCCGCGACCTGCGCCTCGGCGAGTTCGACGTGCTGGTCGGCATCAACCTGCTCCGCGAAGGGTTGGACCTGCCCGAGGTCTCCCTCGTCGCCATCCTCGACGCCGACAAGGAGGGGTTCCTCCGGAGCGAGACCTCGCTCGTCCAGACCATCGGCCGCGCCGCCCGGAACGTCGACGGACAGGTGGTCATGTACGCCGATGGGCTCACGAACTCGATGCGGCGGGCCATCGCCGAGACCAACCGGCGGCGCAGCCTCCAGCAGGCCTACAACGTTGAGCACGGGATCGACCCGCAGACGATTCGCAAAGCCGTCAGCGACATCCTGGACTTCCTGCGGCCGGACCGCGGAGGAGCTCCCACGCCGAAGGGCAGGCGGCGCCGCGCCGAACGCCTCGTCGACGAGGTCTCCGAGCTGCCCCGATCTGACATCGAGCGCCTCCTCGGCTCCCTCGAGGAGGAGATGAAGGAGGCGGCCACCGACCTCCGGTTCGAGTATGCCGCCCGCCTACGGGACGAGATCGCCGAACTGCGTCGCGAGCTTCGCGACCTGGCCGAGCTGGCCTGACGAGGCCAAGGCCGGATCCAGAAGGGCTCCGGGGCGGCCGGTAGGCTCGCCGCCGTGTCCGAACGACTGGTGGTGCGCGGCGCGCGCGAGCACAACCTGCGCGACATCGACCTCGACCTGCCCCGAGACCGGCTGATCGTCTTCACCGGCATCTCCGGATCCGGGAAGTCCTCGTTGGCCTTCGACACCATCTACGCCGAGGGCCAGCGGCGCTATGTCGAGTCGTTGTCGTCCTACGCCCGGCAGTTCCTCGGTCAGATGGACAAACCGGACGTCGACTTCATCGAGGGCCTCTCGCCGGCCATCTCGATCGACCAGAAGAGTGCCTCCCGGAACCCCCGCTCGACCGTAGGCACAATCACTGAGGTCTACGACTACCTCCGCCTGCTGTATGCCCGGATCGGCGTGCCACATGACCCGGAGACCGGTGAGCGCCTGGTTCGCCAGACCCCGCAGCAGATCGTGGACCGGGTCCTCGAACTCGGGGAGGGCACCCGCTTCCAGGTGCTGGCACCCGTGGTCCGGGGCCGCAAGGGGACCTACGACACCCTGCTGTCCGACCTGGCCTCCCAGGGCTTCAGCCGGGCGATCGTGGACGGCGAACTTCATGAGCTCACCGACGAGGTCGACCTAGCCCGATACGAGCAGCACACCATTCAGGTCGTGGTCGACCGACTGGTGCTGCGGGAGGGCATCGAGCATCGCCTGACCGAGTCGATGGAGGCGGCCCTGGCGCTGGCGGAGGGCATCGCCGAGATCCAGGTGTTGCCATCTGGGGATGAGCAGTTCGACGAGGACGGGGAGCCGGTCGAGCCGTACACGATCGTGTTCAGCCAGCACCTGTCCCGGCCCAGCGATGGCAAGTCGTTCGAGGAACTGGCACCCCGCAACTTCTCGTTCAACAGCCCGTATGGCGCGTGCGACCACTGCAACGGGCTCGGCTCGGTGTTTGAGGTCGATCCGGAGCTGGTCGTTCCGAACCCCGACCTGAGCCTGGATGAGGGTGCGATCGCCCCCTGGTCGAGTGGGCACAACCGCTACTTCAAGCGCCTCGTGGCGGCCGTCGCCGAAGACCAGGGCATCGACCCCGAGAAGCCGTGGCGGTCACTGGCGAAGAAGCACCAGAAACTGTTCCTGCAAGGCGGCATCGACCATCGGGTGCAGGTCCGGTACCGCAACCGCTTCGGCCGGACCCGTGTCTACTCGGCCCACTTCGAGGGTGTCATGCCGTACCTGCGGCGACGCCACCAGGACAGCGAGAGCGACAGCGGCCGGGAGCAGATCGAGGGCTACATGCGCCAGGTGCCCTGCCCGGACTGCGGCGGCGCACGCCTTTGCCCACTCTCGCTGGCCGTGAACGTGGACGGCCATTCGATCCACGACGTCTGCGAGCTCCCGATTGGCGAGGCTGCCAAGGTCCTGGCCGGTCTCGAGCTCAGCGACCGCGACGCCATGATCGCCGAGCCGGTCCTCAAGGAGGTCAACGCCCGCCTTGGGTTCCTGCTCGACGTCGGTCTCGACTACCTGTCGCTCTCCCGCTCGGCGGCGACGTTGGCCGGCGGCGAGGCACAGAGGATCCGGTTGGCCTCCCAGATCGGCAGCGGCCTCGTCGGGGTGCTCTACGTGTTGGACGAACCGTCGATCGGGCTCCACCAGCGCGACAACCGCCGGCTCATCGAGACGCTGCTGCGGCTCCGCGACATCGGCAACACGGTGATCGTCGTCGAGCACGACGAGGAGACCATTCGCAACGCCGACCACGTGGTCGACATCGGACCCGGGGCGGGCGAGCACGGCGGTGCGGTGGTGCACTCGGGAACGGTCGAAGCGCTCCTCAAGAAGAAGGGGTCGCTCACCGGGCAGTACCTGTCGGGACGGAGGGAGATCGCCGTACCCCAGGCGAGGCGATCCGGAACCGGCGAGTTCCTGACCGTGCGGGGCGCACGCGAGAACAACCTGCGCAACATCGACGTCTCGTTTCCGCTGGGGCAGTTCGTCGCCGTCACGGGCGTTTCGGGGTCGGGCAAGTCGACCCTCGTCAACGAGATCCTGCACAAGTCGCTCATGCAGGCCGTCTACCGCTCGAAGGTGCCGCCCGGACTCCACACGGCGCTTGAGGGCGTCGAGCACATCGACAAGGTCATCAACATCGACCAGGCCCCGATCGGCCGCACCCCGCGTTCCAACGCCGCCACCTATACCGGCGTCTTCGACCGCATCCGGAAGTTGTTCGCCCAGACCGAGGAGGCGCGGGTGCGCGGCTACCAGCCCGGACGATTCAGCTTCAACGTCAAGGGGGGACGCTGCGAGGCCTGCTCCGGCGACGGGACGCTGCGCATCGAGATGCACTTCCTGCCCGATGTGTACGTGCCCTGCGAGGTCTGCAAGGGGGCCCGCTACAACCGGGACACGCTCGACATCGAGTTCAAGGGCCGCACCATCGCCGACGTGCTCGACATGTCCTGCGAGGAGGCGCTCGGGTTCTTCGAGAAGCATCCCCCGATCACCCGGCACATGCAGACCCTGGTGGACGTGGGCCTCGGTTACATCCGGCTCGGCCAGTCGGCACCGACGCTCTCCGGGGGCGAGGCACAGCGGGTCAAGTTGGCGTCCGAACTGGCGAAGCGGCCGACCGGCCACACCGTCTACATCCTCGACGAGCCGACCACCGGCCTGCACTTCGAGGACGTGCGGCGCTTGTTGGCGGTCCTGAGTCGCCTGGTCGACCAGGGAAATTCCGTGATCGTCATCGAGCACAACCTGGACGTGGTCAAGACGGCCGACTGGTTGCTGGACCTCGGGCCGGAGGGTGGCCGGGGAGGTGGAGCCGTGGTCGCCACGGGGACCCCGGAGGAGGTGGCCGCTGCGTCGGAGAGCCACACGGGTCGGTACCTACGCGACGTGCTGGCGACCTGACCGGCCAGAACCCCATGTCGCGGCCCAGGGGACGGCGAGCATCCACTCGAGGATCCAGGCGGGGTGGGTGGCGCCGATGCGGAACATGGTCGAGTAGGAGTAGGTCATCGGGTCGACCGACTCGATGGAGCAGGTCGGAGTGCTTCGTGGCCCGTCGACCTTCGTGGCGCCGGCCTCATGGGTCCCATGCCCCTACGCTGCGGGCATGATCGAGCGGCCACCCGCCGGGACGGTTCCCGACGTGCCCGGCTCCTACCAGTTCAAGGACGCCGATGGCCGGGTGCTCTACGTGGGCAAGGCGAAGAGCCTGCGGCACCGGCTCAGTAGCTACTTCGGCCGTCGGGACCGCATGGTCCAGAGGACGGCACAGATGCTCGAGGCGGCCGAGAGCGTCGAGTGGATCCAGGTCTCGAACGAGCTCGAGGCGCTGATGTTGGAGTTCAGCCTGATCCAGGAGCACTCGCCGCGTTTCAACGTCGATTTCAAGGACGACAAGAGCTATCCGTTCCTGGCAGTCACCCTGGACCATGAGTGGCCTCGGGCCATGGTCGTGCGCGGCCGCCGTCGGAGGGGGATCCGATACTTCGGCCCCTATGGGAGTGCCGGCGCCATCCGCGAGACCCTCGACCTCTTGTTGCGCACCTTCCCGATCCGTACCTGTTCAGACAACAAGTTGGAGGCACACCGTCGCCTCGGACGGCCTTGCCTGCTCTACGACATCGAGAAGTGCGCAGGGCCCTGTGTCGGAGAGGTCGGGCGGGAGGACTACGACGGAATCGTCGCCGACCTGGGCCGGGTCCTCGGCGGAGACACGGACGAGGTCGAGGCCCGCCTGGTCGCCGAGATGGAGTCGGCCTCGGCCGGTCTCGAGTACGAGGCGGCGGCCCGCTGGCGTGACCGGCTCGGAAGCGTCCGCAAGGTGGCCGAGCGCCAACAGATGGTCGGGTCCCGCAACGAGGATGTCGACGTGTTCGGCTTGTCGGGCGACGACCTCGAGGCATCGGTGCAGGTTTTCTACGTGCGCCGGGGCAGGGTGGTCGGCCGCAAGGGCTTCGTCGTGGACCGTATCGAGGACCTTTTGCCGGGGGAACTGGTCGGCGAGGTCGTGGCCGCCCACTACCGGGGCGATCCCCCCCAGGGGGTGCCTCGGGAGGTCCTGGTCCCCGACCTGCCGGCCGAGGCCGACCTGCTGGGGGAGTGGCTGAGCACGGAGCGGGGCACCAGGGTGCAGATCCGGGTGCCACAACGAGGCGGAAAGCGCTCCCTGCAGGAGACCGTCACCCGCAATGCCGACGAGGAGTTCATGCGCCACCGCCTCCGGCGGGCCACGGACCACAACAGCAGGGCCAGGGCGCTCAACGAACTCCAGGAGGCGCTCGGGTTGTCTGATGCGCCGCTGCGGATCGAGTGCTACGACATGAGCCACCTGCAGGGCACGGACTACGTCGGCTCGATGGTCGTGCTCGAGGATGGCCTGGCGAAGAAGTCCGACTACCGCCGCTTCAAGATCCGGGGGGTACCCGGAAACGACGACTACGCAGCCATGGAGGAGGTCCTGACGAGGCGCCTCACCGCCTACCTGGAGGAGGCAGCACTGCCCGTGGCCGAGCGCCCGGGTCGGTTCGCCTATCCACCCCAGCTCCTCCTGGTTGACGGCGGCAGGGGGCAGTTGGGGGTTGCCGAGCGCGTCGTGGCCGAACTGGGTCTGGCGGACCGGATCCCGGTGGCAGCACTGGCGAAGCGCTTCGAGGAGGTGTTCGTACCGGGCCGGAGCGACCCGATCCTGTTGCCCCGTGGGTCGGAGGCGCTCTACCTGCTCCAACGGGTACGCGACGAGTCCCACCGGTTCGCGGTCGCCTACCACCGGCAACTCCGGTCCCGGCGCATGACGGGCTCCGTCCTGGACGGCATCGCCGGCCTTGGCCCGGCTCGTCGGAAGCGCCTGGTGAAGGAGATGGGTGGTGTGCGGGCCGTGCAGGGCGCCACTCTCGCTGACCTGCGGGAAATGACCTGGCTGCCGGACGCCGTGGCCTCGGCGGTGTACGCCAAGGCCCACCGTGATCAGTGATCCGGGTCTCGCCGCCTAACATCAGGTCGTGAGCGACTTCCTCGTGCTGACGGGTCTCTCGGGGGCGGGGCGCACAGCGTTCGCCAGCGACCTCGAGGACCTCGGCTGGTTCGTCATCGACCGTCTACCGCCAGATCTGATGGTGAAGGTGGCCGACCTGGCGAGGGGCCCGGAGTCCCCGTTGGACCGCGTGGCCTTCGCCCTGCGCAGCGACACGGTCGACGGAGAGACGCTCTCCGGCATCGCCGAGATGCGCTCGGTCGTCGAGGGGCTCCGGATCGTCTTCCTCGACTGCTCGACGGAGGTGCTGGTGCAGCGCTACGAGGGCAGCCGACGCCCACATCCACTCGGCGGTGATGCGGGGCTGGCCGATACCATCGATGCCGAGCGGACTCTCATGGATCCTGTCCGGGCCGAGGCCGACCTCGTCATCGACACGTCGGACCTCAACGTCCACGAACTCCACGACAAGGTCGCCGAGCTCTACGGACAGGCCGACGACCGTCCCATGCGCCTCGCCGTGACCTCCTTCGGGTACAAGCACGGCGCTCCCCGCGATGCCGACCTGGTCATGGACTGCCGCTTCCTGCCGAATCCGCACTGGGTCGACGAACTCCGTCCGCTCAGCGGCCTGGACGCGCCGGTCCGCGAGCATGTGCTGGGGAGTGACCTCGCCCAGGGATTCCTCGGCCGCCTGGATGGGCTGCTGGACCTGCTCCTGCCCGCCTTCGTCGGTGAGGGACGGTCGTACCTCACGCTGGCCTTCGGGTGCACGGGCGGCCGACATCGGTCCGTGGCCATCGCAGAGGCGGTTGCCGGATCGCTCCGGGCTATGGGCCAGAACCCGGCCGTGACGCATCGCGACGTCGATCGCTGAGCGTGGGGTGCCTGGCGGTGGCCGCCTCCGAAGTGTGACTGATCAACGTCCCCGATGGCGTGTCGTTCCGGCGATCATCGGCTAGCAATGCTGTGGGCGCCTTGCCCCAATTCAACGACGACGCGGCGGCTGCGCCTCCGCAGGAGGCACCATCTCGATGACCGTCCGCGTGGGTGTGAACGGTTTCGGCCGCATCGGCCGAAACTTCTTCCGGGCTGCCCGTGCCCGGGGATCGAACCTCGAGTTCGTCGCCGTGAACGACCTCGGCTCCATCGACACGATGGCCTTCCTGCTGGCCAACGACTCGGTGCACGGCAGGATGGACGCCGAGGTGGTGGCGACCGACGACGGGATCGTCGTCGACGGCCACGAGATCCGCGTCCTGTCCGAGCGCAGTCCGGCCGACCTGCCCTGGGGCGACCTCGGCGTCGACGTGGTAGTCGAGTCCACCGGCATCTTCACCTCGCGCGACAAGGCGGCACTCCACCTCGAAGGGGGAGCACGCAAGGTGATCATCTCGGCGCCGTCGGGCGATTGCGATGCGACCTTCGTGGTCGGCGTAAACCACGACGACTACGACCCGGCGAAGCACCACGTGATTTCGAACGCTTCGTGCACCACGAACTGCTTCGTGCCGATGATCAAGGTGCTCGACGACGCTTTCGGCGTGGAGCGGGGCTTCATGACCACGACGCACGCTTATACGGGTGACCAGAGCCTCGTCGACGGCCCCCACAGCGACCTGCGTCGAGCACGTGGCGCTGCCATCAACATCGTTCCGACCTCCACGGGTGCCGCCCGGGCGACCGGCCTCGTCATGCCTGAGATGCAGGGGCGCCTTGACGGCATCTCGTTGCGGGTGCCGATTCCCGACGGCTCGATCACCGACTTCGTCGGGACGCTCCGGACGGAGGCCTCGGTCGAGGAGGTCAACGCGGCCTACGCGACGGCCGCCGCCGAAGGTCCGCTGGCCGAGATCCTGGACTACAGCGAGGACCCGCTGGTCTCATCGGACATCGTCGGGCGTCCGGCGTCGTGCACGATCGACTCAGGCCTCACCATGGCCTCCGGGAACATGGTCAAGGTGTGCGGCTGGTACGACAACGAGATGGGCTACTCGACGCGTCTGGTGGACCTCTCGTCAATCGTCGGCACCCGTCGCTAGCGCCTCTTCCTTCGGGCCCGTGGACGTACCTCGACTGGAGGACCTCGGCGACCTGTCGGGTCGTCGGGTCCTCGTCCGTTGCGACTTCAACGTCCCCCTGTCCGGGGGGGCCATCACCGATGACCTGCGCATCCGGGCGGTGCTGCCGACGTTGCGCTACCTGCTCGACGCCGGCGCCGAGGTCACGGCGTGTTCGCACCTTGGCCGCCCGAGGGGGGCACCGGATCCGGCTTTCGCCATGGACCCGGTCCGGGATCGACTGGCCGAACTGGCACCGGGCGTCTCGCTGCTCGAGAACCTGCGCTTCGATCCTGGTGAGACGGCGAACGATCCGGCGTTCACCGAGCGTCTGGTCCACGATCAGGACGCATACGTCAACGACGCCTTCGGTGCTTCGCACCGGGCCCACGCCTCGGTTGTCGGCCCTCCACGACACCTGCCGTCGGCCGCCGGGCGCCTGTTGGCCCGCGAGGTCGAAGTCCTGGGTGGCATTCGGGAGTCGCCGAAGCGGCCCTTCATCGGGATCATTGGCGGAGCCAAGGTCAGCGACAAACTTGGTGTGGTCAAGGCCCTCCTCGACGTCGTGGACGAGTTGCTCATCGGTGGCGGCATGTGCTTCACCTTCCTGGCGGCACGGGGCGCCTCGGTGGGCGCCTCGCTTCTGGAGGAGGACATGGTCGAAGCCTGTGCCGGCCTGCTGGAGTCGGGAGCACCGATCCGGCTGCCGATCGACCTCACGGCCCTCGGCCCCGGTGGGAGGATCGGTGATCCGTCGGCAGGGGGAGAGGTGCGCCAGGCCGGTACGTCACTGCCCGACGGATGGATGGGCCTCGACATCGGCCCCGGTTCCGCCGTCGAGTTCTGCGACGTGATTGCCGGGGCCCGCACGGTGTTGTGGAATGGCCCCATGGGCGTCTTCGAGGATCCCCGCTTTGCCGCCGGCACCCGTACCGTGGCCGAGGCCGTGGCCGACTGCCGGGGTTTCACTGTCGTCGGTGGCGGCGACTCGGCGGCAGCGGCCCGGCAGTTCGGGGTGGCCGACCGCATGGACCACGTGTCGACCGGTGGCGGCGCCGCACTGGCATTGATCGAACAGGGCGACCTGCCGGGCCTGGCGGCCCTGCGCGGCGACGCCTGAGCAGGCCGGATCGGTGACGAGGGGAGCAGGTACATGGCAGACGCACGCCGACCGCTGATCAGCGGCAACTGGAAGATGAACCACAACCACTTCGAGGCCATCCAGGCGGTCCAGAAGTTGGCCTACGTGCTGAACCCGGCCGACCACGATGTCGTCGACGTGTCGGTGCACCCACCCTTCACGGACATCCGCTCCGTGCAGACCGTGATCGAGTCCGACCAGATGCGCCTGATCCTCGGTGCCCAGCACTGCCACTTCGAGGAGAAGGGTGCCTTCACCGGTGAGGTGTCCCCGACGATGCTCGCCAAGCTCAACGTGGCGCTGGTGATCGTCGGACACTCGGAGCGACGCGAGGTCTTCGGTGAGACCGATGAGGAGGTGCGGCGCAAGGTGGCCGCCGTACTCGCCAACGGAATGACCCCCATCTTCTGCTGTGGAGAGACGCAGGAGGAGCGGGTGGCAGGCGGAACCGACGACAAGGTCTCGGGTCAGGTGAGGGCCGGGCTGGCCGGCCTCTCCCCGCAGCAGGTGGCGGGCCTGGTGATCGCCTACGAGCCGATCTGGGCGATCGGCACCGGCCTCACTGCGACGCCCGAGGATGCGCAGGCTGCCTGCCGGGTGCTGCGCGGGGTCGTGGCCGATGGATGGGGTCGGGCGGCGGCCGACTCTGTGCGCATCCAGTACGGGGGCTCGGTGAAGCCGGTCAACGCCCCAGACATGATGATGCAGCCCGACATCGACGGCCTGCTGGTGGGCGGCGCTTCGCTGGACCCGAACGAGTTCGCCCGTATCGTGGCGTACCACCGGCTCATCGGCTGAGGGCACCGATAACCTGTCGTCACCATGTTCGTCCTGACCTCGATCCTCTTCGGCGCCTCGGCGCTGGGCATCATCTTCCTCGTGCTCCTGCACAGCGGGAAGGGCGGCGGTTTGTCGGACATGTTCGGTGGCGGTATCGGCGCACAGACCGCCGGCTCCACCGTGGTCGAGCAGAACCTCGACCGCATCACCATCGTGACGGCTCTGGTATTCGTCTTCGCGACGGTGGCCCTCGGCCTGATGTACTGAGGATTTCCCGGGCCCCGAGACCGACCCGGTCCGGCGCCTGGGAGCCCCCTCAGCGGGAGAAGGCTCCGGCGTGGATGAGGGTGTTGGGCAGCACGAGCGCCTGGCCGACGACGCGGTCGGTGCGGACGTGGTGCTCGATGCCGTGGCCCAACCCCTCCTTGCGTTCCGACGGGCTGTTGGCGAAGCGGCCGAGGAAGCGCAGGGCACGGCTGGCCGAGGGACGCCCGTCGGCGGTGGGGTGTTCGAGCAGGTGCGACCTGACGATGGCGCCCCAGTGGGGGCGTAGCAGGTCGGTGGAGGCGAACAATTCGGCGGCGACGATGCGACGTCCGTGCGACACGACGAGGCCGCACTGGCCGGGGAGTGGTCCCATCGTGACGAGCTCCTCGACGGTCTTGCGGCGCCCCGGGTCGCGGTCGATGAACGCCTCGGCATCGGCCATGGCGCCGCTGGAGGAATCGACGCCCATGCGCTGTAGTTCATGTGCGACTACGTGCCAGACGGCGCCCTGGTCGGCGTGGCGCTCGAAGGAGTGTGCCCCGACGGTGGCCAGGCGTTGGGCTACGGCGTCCTGCTTGATGCGGCGTACCCGGCGCGGGGCCATCACGTCGCCGTACTGGAACGCCCGTCGGGCGCCCCAGCGGCCCTGCTCGAGGCAGGTTACGGGGATCTTCAGGGTGGCGCCGGCAGGGACCAGCACGCTCACGTTGAGGGTTCGGTTCTGGGCTCCGCCGACGAGGCTTTCCCCCTCGATGAGCAGGATCGCTCGGTCCGTGGGGTTGGTGACGGAGAGGGTCGGTACCGAGGCGTTGGGCAACTCGTCGACGACGAGCCCGGAGCCCGGGCCGGTGGCGATGGGCGGCAGGTCGGCGGGCGGCAGGTAGACGGGGAAGAGGGAGAAGCCGAGGCGGTTGAGGGGGCGACCGACGGCGCCGTGCTCCAGGGTGGGGATGTTCATGGGAGTTGCTCCTGTTTCGTGGGGTACCTCATGGGTAGGGCGTCCGTGTGACAGGGCGCTGCGGCGATGGGGAAGACTGGGCCGATGGAGCGCTATGTGGGGGCGATCGACCAGGGGACGACAAGCACACGGTTCATGGTCTTCGACCATTCGGGAGGTGTGGTCTCGATGGCGCAGCGCCCACACGAACAGGTGTTTCCCCGGCCGGGATGGGTCGAGCACGACGCACACGAGATCCTCGACAACACGGCCGCCGTGGTCGTTGAAGCACTGGCGAATGCCGGGCTCACCGCAGGCGAGTTGGCGGCGGTCGGGATCACGAACCAGCGGGAGACCGCCATCCTCTGGGACCGTCGTACCGGAGAGGCGGTGCACAACGCCATCGTGTGGCAGGACACGCGTACCTTCAGGCTGGTCGAGCGCCTTGCAGGCGGCCTGGGACACGACCGTTGGCGGGCGACGACCGGGCTTCCTCTCGCTACGTACTTTGCCGGCCCGAAGGCGGCCTGGATCCTCGAGAACGTCGACGGCCTCGCCGAGCGGGCGACGTCTGGTGACCTGCTCTTCGGGACCGTCGATACCTGGCTGGCCTGGCACCTGACCGGCGGCCCGGAGGGAGGGCGGCACGTCACCGACGTCACCAACGCTTCGCGGACGCTGATGATGGACCTGGGCTCACTCGGGTGGGATGGCGCCATCCGGGACGAATTGGGCATCCCGGCGTCGATGTTGCCTGAGATCGTTCCCTCTTCCGGACGGATCGGGTTGTTCGCGGGGGCCTTGGCCGGCCCGCTGGAGGGCGTGCCGCTCTCCGGCATCCTCGGCGACCAGCAGGCTGCCCTGTTCGGGCAGACGGCGTTCGCTCCGGGTGAGGCCAAGAACACCTACGGCACAGGCTGCTTCATGTTGCTCAACACCGGGACCAAGCCCGTTTCGTCGACGCACGGGCTGCTGACGACGGTCGGCTACCAGCTCGCCGGCGAGGCACCCGTCTATGCGCTGGAGGGCTCGATCGCCGTTGCCGGGGCGCTGGTTCAGTGGCTGCGGGACGGACTCGGGCTGATCGACGAGTCATCGGACGTCGAGGGCCTGGCCCGGTCGGTCGACGACAACGGGGATGTGTACCTGGTGCCGGCCTTCTCGGGCTTGTTCGCTCCGCACTGGCGGTCGGACGCACGGGGGCTCCTGATGGGCCTGACAGCCTTCTCGAACCGGGGACACGTCGCCCGGGCGGCGTTGGAGGCCACCGCATTCCAGACGCGGGAGGTCCTCGACGCCATGCGGGCCGACAGTGGAGTCGACCTGTCTTCGCTGCGGGTCGACGGCGGCATGGTCGTCAACGACCTGCTCATGCAGTTCCAGGCCGACGTGCTCGGTGTGCCCGTGGTGCGACCGGTGGTCGAGGAGACGACGGCCCTGGGTGCCGCCTACGCCGCCGGGCTGGCCGAGGGCTACTGGGACGGACTCGGAGACCTTCGGGCCAACTGGCAGGAGGGCGGCCGCTGGGAACCGATGCTGCTGGAAGGGGAGCGCGATGGCCTGCTGGCCCGCTGGTCCGAGGCGGTTGCCAGGACGCTGGACTGGGTGTGAGGCCG
>ERZ651768.597-NODE-597-length-26967-cov-13.519487_pt1 | contig 26967 bp, 20 predicted proteins | sample MGYA00514754_ERZ651768 | MGnify/ENA metagenome assembly ERZ651768
CAGAAGCGCCGTCAACCAACGCAGTCGAGTACTCATGGAAACAGGTTCCCCCCATGTTGAAAAGTGATTACCCGGGCATGGAGTGACGCGCGTCACCCCGCCCGAGGAATCGGACAGTAGACGGGGTTGTGTCCACTCTCCTAACCGCGCGGCCAACTAGTCATGAGTTCGTCATACTCCGCTCCAGCGTGCCACCTGCGCGATCTTGCAGGCCCTACCCGCACAGTTCGGGGGGCCTGTCCGGCCAACCGGGTCACAGGGGCCCTGCTGCCGGTCCTAGCCTCGTCGGTCGTGTCCCACCCGCTGCCAGAGGTCGACGAGCACGGCCTCGTCATACGTGCCACTCCGGCCCCCCTCCCCGAGGGTCCGTCCACGGTCGCCGCCTGCCTCGAGGCCGGTTGTCGTGACCACCCGGACCGCGACGCCCTCGTATGGGGAGACCGTGTCCTCACCTACGCCGAGCTGAACCTCCGGGTGGCCGCTGCCGCCGGTGGCCTCACGTCGCTCGGCATCGGACCCGGAGACCGGGTCGCATGCTCGCTGACGAACCAGCCCGCCCTCGTGGAGGCCTTCCTGGCGACACAGAGACTGGGAGCGGTGTGGCTGGGGGTCAACACCAACCTCACGCCCGACGAGGCCGGCTGGCTCCTGGACGATGCCGACGCCGCGGTCGTGGTGGTGGGTTCCGACCGGACAGGGATCGGAAGGGGCCGGCAGACGATCACCATGGACCCGACCGGCAACGGCAACGATGACTGGGCTGAACTGGTGGACGCCGGCAGGCCGGCTCCGACGGTCCAAGTGGACCCTCACGCCCCGGCAGCCATTGCCTACACGTCCGGCACGACCGGCCGTCCCAAGGGAGCCGTCCACTCCCAGCACAACCTGTTGTGGCCGGGCATCTCCAGCCGCCGCTCCTATCCGGCAGTCGACGGGGAGCGCCACGGCACGGCCCTGGCCCTCACCATCCTCAACATCCTGGCCCTCGGACCGCTCTGGGCCTACCTCCGGGGCACCACCGCCGTGCTGGTCCACCGGACCGACGCCGTCGGCCTCGCCGCCGCTGTCCGCCGACACCGGATCAACCGGATCACGCTCGTCCCGACCATGGCCCACGACCTGGTGGCCCACCCCGAGGTGGACCGCGAGGACCTGGCCACCCTCACCCAGACGATCATCGGAGCCGGCCACTCTCCGCCGGCTCTCAGGGCGGCGTGGCTCGAGAAGTTCGGCAGCCGTGCCCTGGCGGGCTACGGCCTCACAGAGGCACCGACCGGCGTGACCCGGGAGCACGTGGACCGCCCGACCCGCGACGACGGGGCCGGCTACCCCCTCGAGCCGGTCCGGGTGGTCGTCGTGGACGACGACGACCGGGAGGTCCCCCATGGTGGGACCGGCGAGATCTGCCTCGCACCGGTGACCGAGGGGCGATGGGCGGGCACATGGACCCCGATGCTGGGCTACTGGAACAATGGAGAGGCCACAGCCGAGGCGCTCCGCGGCGGGATGCTCCACACCGGCGACCTCGGCCTGCTGGACGAGCACGGCCAACTGGTCATCCGTGGACGTCGCACCGAGATGATCCTGCGGGGTGGGGCGAACGTGTACCCGGTGGAGGTGGAGAGGGTGCTGCTCGAACATCCCGACGTCGAGGAGGCCGCGGTGCTGGGGCTGCCCGACGACCGGCTCGGAGAGGTGGTGGTCGCCTGCCTGGTCCCGTCCGGACACGCCGATCCCGACACCCTGGCCGGCGAGGTGGCGACGTTCTGTCGGGACCGCCTGGCCCGCTACAAGGTCCCGGAACAGTTGGTGGTGGTGGGCGCACTCCCCCGCAACGCCATGGGCAAGGTGGTGAAGGCCGAGCTGACCCCCCGGTTCGACGGGTCCTGAGCGCCCTACCGGGCCAGGGGCACGACGCCCCCGTCGGCCACCGACACCCCCACCCGGTCGCCGACGATCTGCGACCCGTCCGACCAGGCCCGTATCCGTAGGCCGGCCACGTCGAGGTCCACCACGGCCCGACCGCCCCGGATCGAGGTGCCCAGGACCTCGGCCACCGGGTCGCCGTCCACCGGTACTACGTGGACCGTCAGGCGGTCACTTCGGACCAGCACGGTGCCCGGGCCGTCGCCGAGCCGACCCAGGGGGCAGGAGCCGGACCCGTCCAGCACGACCAGGTTTTCGTGGCCCAGGCACTCGGCGGCGTGCACCGATCCCGGATCGGCCCACACCTCGGCGGGCGCACCGATCCGGTCGATCCGGCCGTCACCCAGCACGGCTATCCGGTCGGCCAGGGCGAAGGCCTCGTCGTGGTCGTGGGTGACGTGGACCACCGCCTGGCCAAGCCGGCGTAGCAGCACCCCGAGGTCCGCCGTGAGCCGCTCCCTCAGGACGCGGTCCAGGGAGCCGAACGGTTCGTCCAGCATCAGCAGGCGGGGCCCGGCAGCCACCGACCGGGCCAGGGCCACCCGCTGGGCCTCACCTCCCGAGAGGGTGTCGACCCGGCGCCGACCGAACCCCGCCAGCCCGACCATCTCGAGCGCCCTGGCCACCCGCTGCACCCTCTGGTCGGCCGGCATCCCGGCAACCCGCAGCCCGAACTCCACGTTGCCCGACACGTCGCGGTGCGGGAACAGGGCGTGGTCCTGGAACATCAGCCCGAAGCCACGCTCATGGGTCGCCACGTCGGTCAGGTCGTGGCCGCGCCACAGGATCCGCCCGGCCGACGGACGCTCCAGGCCGGCGATGGCACGCAGCAGGGTGCTCTTGCCGCAACCCGACGGCCCCAGGAGCACCAGCACCTCGCCCTCGGCCACCTCGAGGTCCACGCCGTCGAGCACAGGCACGCCGTCAAAGGCCACCGACAGGCCGTCGACGCGCAGGGTCACAGGTCCCCGCGGACGGCGCCACGCCGCCCCCAGCCCTCGATGGCCAGCACCGAGGCCGCGGTCAGCACCATGAGCACCACGGCGAGCGCCATGGCCTGTCCCCTCAGCGCCTCCCCGGGTGTGCCCAGCAGCCGGAACAGGGCCAGCGGGGCGGTCAGCCGGTCGGGATGCCGGGGCAGGAAGGATGTTGCCCCGAACTCCCCCAGGGAGACGGCGAACGAGAAGGCGCCGCCCACGGCCAGCGCCCGGGCGGCGATCGGAAGGTCCACGTCGCGCCGCACCCGTGCCGGCGACGCACCCAGCACCGCTGCGGCCTCCCGGAGGCGATGGTCGATGCTCCGCAGCGTGGGGACCACGGTCCGCATCACGAACGGCACGCCGATCAGCGCATGGGCCACCGGCACCAGCCAGCGCGACGACCGCAGGTCCAGCGGCGGCTCGTCGAGGGCGATGAGCATGCCGAATCCGACCGTCACCGCCGACGCCCCCAGGGGAAGCATCAACCCGAGGTCGAAGAGCCGGGACGTCGAACGGCGGCCGTGGACCACGACGACCGACGCCAACCCGCCTACCAGCACGGCGAGGCCGGTCGCCACCACGGCGAAGAGCAGCGAGTTGCGGAGCGCCCCGAGGGCCGAGATCGGCAGCAGGTCCACCCGGTCGGCCAGCGCGGCGTAGTTGCGCATCGACCATGCAGCGTCCGCCCCCCGACCCGACGCCAGCGAACGCTCCACCAGCACGGCGATTGGCAAGCCGAGCACCAGGGCCAGGAGCCCGAGGTTCCCGGCCAGGAGCCGACCGCCGGCGCGCGGCAGGACGCGCCGGACCGGTCGCTGCCCGACGGCGCGACGACGCTGCATCCCGTTGGCGACCACCACCATCGCCGTAACGGCCACCAGCTGCACGACGGCCAGCGCGGTCGCCGAGGCCAGGTCGCCCCGGAACACGGCGTGGCGCCACACCTCGGTCTCCAACGTGGCCCGGGTCGGCCCACCCAGGATGAGGATCACCCCGAACGACGTGAAGCAGAACAGGAACACGATCGAGGCTGCGGCAGCCACCGCCGGCCAGAGGCGGGGCAGGGTCACCCACCTGAAGGCCTGCCACGGGGTGGCGCCGAGCACCCGGGCCTGTTCCTCGGGGCGGCTGTCCAACCCCTCCCAGAAGGTGCCCACGGTGCGCAGCACGATGGCCACGTTGAAGAAGACGTGGGCGGCCAGGATCGCCCCCACCGTCCGGGTCAGCCGGAGCGGGCCATCGGACAGCCCGATCCTCTCGAACAGGGCCAGGAATGCTCCCCCGACCACGACGGTGGGAAGCACGAACGGCACCGTGGCCGCCGCCCGCAGCACCGCACGCCCCCGGAATCGGCGACGGGCCAGCAGGTGGGCGCCCGGCCAGGCGACCAGGACGGCCAGGGCCGTGGAGGCCACGGCCTGCCAGAGGGTGAACCAGACCACGCCCCGGAACGACGCCCGCCCGGGAAGCCCGGCAAGCCGCTCGAGGCCACCGACGCCTATGCCCCTGACCAGGATCGACCCGACCGGATAGAGGAAGAAGACGGCCAGGAAGCCGGCCGGTATGGCGACACAGAGCACCCGGGCCGATGACCGGACCAACCTCACGTCAGGTCACCGGAGCACGATCTCGGTCCACCGTTCGGTCCACGCATTGCGGTTCGCCTCGATCTCGGCCGGCTCCAGCATGTACGGATCGTCGGCCAACCGCACGAAGTCCACGAACGCCTGTGGCAGCGCCGCCGAGGCCAGCGCCGGAAACATGAACATGTTCAGCGGTATGTCCTCCTGGAAGGTCGGTGAGAGGAGGAAGTCGACCAGCAGCTCGGCGGCCGCCCGGTGGTCCGTACCGGCGAGGATGCCGGCGAACTCGACCTGGCGGAAGCAGGTGTCGGTGACCACCCCGGTGGGTGGGGTGTCCACCGGCGGGTCGGCGTAGATGACCTCGGCCGGAGGGCTGGAGGCGTAGCTCACGACAATCGGTCGACTCCCACCGCCGGATACGAACTCGCCCCAGTAGGCGTCCTCCCAGCCAGCCGTAACCACCACCCCGTTGTTGCGCAGCGCAGCCCAGTAGTCCTCCCAGCCGTCGCCGTACTCGGCGATCGTGGCCAGCAGGAAGGCGAGGCCGGGCGACGACGTCTCGGGGTTCTGCACGACCAGCTGGTCGGCGTAGGCCGGATCGGCGAGGTCGGCGAGCGTCGACGGGGCCGGGTCGTCGACGTCGAACCGGTCGATCCAGTAGTTGAGGCACACGTCGCCGAAGTCGATCGGCGTGACCCGGTTGGTCGGGTCGAGCTGCAGGGAGGTCGGCACTCCGGCCAGGGCCGGCGACTCATATGTCTCGAACAGCCCGGCATCAAGTGCCCTCTGGAGGAACGTGTTGTCCACGCCGAACATCACGTCGCCCAGCGGATCGCCGGTCGTGAGGATGGCCGCCGAGACCATCTGGCCGGTGTCACCGGCCGTCTGGAGGACGACCTCGATCCCGGTCTCGGCGGTGAACGCCTCGAGCGTGCCTTCCGACACCCAGAACGAATCATGGGTGATCAGGGTCACCGGGCCGGTCGGCGGTCCCTCCTCCACAGGCGACGGGACCGCAGTGGTCGCCATGCCTCCGGAGCTGAGCGGAACCGTGGTGGGGTCGTCGCCACCACCGCAGGCAGCAGCCGTCAGGGCCGCCACGAGGACGAGAAGGAACCGAAGGCGGAATCGGAATCGGGGTCGGAGGTTCAGCACGTGATCTCCCTTCGCCGGCATTACCCGGAGCAGGTTCTGGTCGGGTCGACAGCGCCCCCGTCGATTGCGACGGTCGCTGCCCTCTCAGCCCGGCATTAGGCCCGAGCTCCCCGGTTGGTTGTCGCCTCGAGACTACCGGTCGGCCAGTGCGACGTGGAAGGCCGGACGGGTACGGCGAATTACCGGAGGTCGAGCGGGAGGATGGCCCGGATATCAGCCGACGACCGGCCGATGTGCAGTTCGCAGGGCCCCGGGTCGACGTGCCAACCGGGCTCATCCCGGGGGGCCACCCCCTGGCCCGAAGCCACCGGGGACCTCGAGGAACGTTCGGAGTGCCCGGGATCGCCGGGGTCCCAGTAGGCGAAGGCACGGTGGTCCAGCACGACGACGACGTCGGCAGACCCTCCCGGCTCCAGGCGTACCTTGGCGAAGCCCTGGAGTTCGCTCACCGGTCGGGACAGGCGCGTGGCCAGGGGCGCCACGTAGCACTGCACGACCTCGGAGCCCGCACGGTCCCCGTCGTTGGTTACCGGCACGGTGACGGTCACGGTGGCGCCGGCCTCCATCTCGGTGATCGTGGGGACCTCGCCCAGCGAGGGCTCCCCCCAGGAGAACTCCGTGTACCCGAGGCCGTGGCCGAACGGGAAGGCCACCGGTAGCCGGCGCGCCTGGTACCAGCGGTAGCCGGTGAACAACCCCTCGCCGTACACCACCCGACCGTTTTCGCCCGGATAGTGGAGGAATGCCGGGGTGTCCTCCAGCCGATGGGGCACCGTGGTGGGCAGGCGACCCGACGGCTCGTCGTCCCCGACCAGCACGTCGACCAGGGCGTCGGCCATCTCCTGGCCCCCGAACCAGGTCTGGACAACGGCCGGAGCCACGTCGGCCCAGTCGCTGGTGACCACCGATCCCGCGTTGACTACCACCACGGTGTCCGGGTTCGCCGCGCACACCCGCCGGATCAGCTCCGGTTGGCCACCGGGCAGGTCCATCGACTCCCGGTCCCGACCCTCGGTCTCCCAGTCGAGGTTGGTACCCACCACGAGCACGACGGCGTCCGCCTCGGTGGCTGCCGCCACGGCCCGGTCCATGAGGTCGTCCGGCGACGGCGTCCGCACCCCGACCTTGGCGCCGCTCAGGAACGCCGCACCCTCCGACGTCCACTCGACTGCGACGGCGACGGGTCGACCGGCGAGCATGGGGACCACGGCGCCCGCCTCGGCGCTCCCCATCCCGAAGAACTCCTCACCGGGTGGCATGGGTCGGGCGATCCCGTCGACCACCACCTGGCCGTCCACCAGCAGTCGGGCCCGCCCGGCCTGCACCAGGGTGAGGATGTGGTCACCATCGACCACCGGGGTGAACGTGGTGGTCGCCCGGAACGAGAAGGACCGCATATCGGACACCCCCGGGACCCGGTCGAAGTGCAGGATCCGGCCGTCCCGGAAGGCGGCGGTCCCCACCTCCGGACCCGTCCAGTCGGTGGAGTCGAAGTAGGCCACGTCGAATCCCCGCCCGCCGTCGGACCGTTCCGTGGCCCGGCCGCCCAGTGGCTGCGCCGACCTTTCGGTGACGACGCCGGGCTCGTAACGGACCTCCAGGCGGTCCCCCAGGCGGTCGACCAGGGCGTCCAGGGGAGAGGTCTCGTGCTGGGCCACCAGGGCTGACGAGCCCCCACCCATGACCATCGCCGCCGCCGCGTTCGGGCCGATCACCGCCAGGCTGGCCAGCCGGTCCACGGCGAGCGGGAGGACCCGGTCGTTCTTCAGCAGGACCATGGCCTCGGCGGCGGCCCGCCTTGCCAGCGTCCGATGGGTCGGCTCGTCCAACTGCTCTTCTTCCCGCACGTGCGGCTCCTCGAAGGCACGGGTCCGCTCGGCCAGGAGCAGGAGTCGACGGACTGCCCCGTCCACCACCGACTCGGGGACCTCTCCGGCCTCGACAGCCTCCACCAGCCGCTCGCCGTACCAACGGGGCGGTCCGGGCATCTCCAGGTCCAACCCGGCAATGGCCGAGGCAGCCGTCGACCTGGCTCCGAACCAGTCCGAGACCACGATGCCGTCAAAGCCCCATTCGCCCCGCAGCACCGTGTCCAGCATCCACCGGTTCTCGGCGGCGTAGGTCCCGTTGACCCGGTTGTACGAGGCCATCACCCCCCAGGCGCCGCCCTCGGTGACCGCCATCTGGAACGGACGCATCGAGACCTCCCGCAGGGTCCGCTCGTCCACCTCCGACGAGATGGTCGTCCTCTCGAACTCGGAGTCGTTGGCCACGAAGTGCTTGACCGTCGTACCGACACCACCGGCCTGCACACCGCGGATGAAGCCGACGGCGATCCGGCCGGTCAGGTACGGGTCCTCCGACATGCACTCGAAGTTCCGCCCGCCCAGTGGCGTCCGGTGCAGGTTGACCGTCGGGGCCAGCAGCACGTGACAACCCCGGGCCCGAGTCTCCGCGGCCAGCACCCCACCCAGTTCCTCGACCAGCCCCGGGTTCCAGGTGGCCCCCAGCGCCGTACCACAGGGGATGCAGACCGACGGCGTGCCCGTGCCAAGCATGCCGGTCCCGCGGGCGCCGTTCGGGCCGTCGGTCACCTTCAGCGACGGGATGCCCAGGCGGTCCACCGGCTGCACCGACCAGAGGTCACGCCCGCCCATCAGCGCCACCTTCTCCGCCAACGTCAGGTCGGCCAGCAGACGTTCGATCCGACCGGTCATGGGCTGATGGTCCCCCATCGACGGCACCTCCGACCACCCCGACGGTTTCGAACGCCGGGCCGCAGGACCCATCGAAAACCTGACGCTCCGTCAGGAATCGGATCGGCGCCACGGCTACCCTCTCGTCCATGTACGACCTCCTGATACGCGGCGGCCTGGTGGTCGACGGCACGGGTACCCCGGGAGTACCGGCCGACGTCGCCGTGGCCGACGGCCGCATCGCGGCGGTCGGTGACCTGACAGGGGCAGATGCCGCCGAGGTCGTGGATGCCACCGGCCTGGTGGTCTGCCCGGGGTTCGTGGACCCCCACACCCACTACGACGCCCAGCTGTTCTGGGACTCCTACGCCACCCCGTCCAGCCAGCACGGCGTCACGAGCGTGGTCATGGGCAACTGCGGCTTCAGCATCGCCCCCCTCGGCGACGACTCGGACGCCGCCTACCTGGCCGCCATGCTGGTCAAGGTGGAGGGCATGTCCCCGGCGGCACTGGCCGAGGGCGTGGACTGGAACTGGCGCTCCTTCGGCAGCTTCCTGGACCGCTTCGAGGGAAACCTCGGCGTGAACGTGGCCGGGATGGTCGGCCACAGCGCCATCCGCCGTACGGTCATGAAGGACGACGCCGTCAGTCGTGAGGCAACGCCCGCGGAGCTGGACCAGATGCGGCGCCTCCTGGCCGAGTCGCTGGAGGCCGGCGGGCTGGGCCTCTCGACCAGCAGGTCGTTCACCCACAGCGACGGCGACGGTATGCCCGTGCCGTCGCGGACCGCTGCCGTCGACGAGGTGGTCGCACTCTGTGAGGTGTGCGCCGACCACCCGGGCACCACCCTGGAGTGGGTGGCCGACGGATGCATGAACGGCTTCCGCGATGACGAGGTCGAGCTGATGGCCCGCATGTCGCTGGCCGCACGACGACCGGTGAACTGGAACGTCCTCACCATCGATGCGGCGCGTCCAGACGACTACCGCGAGCAGCTCGCCGCCTGTGACCGTGTTGCGGAAGCCGGTGGCAGGGCAGTGGCGCTGACCATGCCCGTCCTCGTGGGCATGAACATGCACTTCCACACGTTCTGTGCGCTCTACTCGCTCCCCGACTGGGGCGACGTGATGAACCTGGACCATGAGGAGAAGGTGGCCGCCCTGGCCGATCCCGAGACCCGCCGGTTCCTGGAACAGCGGGCGGCCTCACCGGACGCCGGCGTCTTCTCCCGCCTCACCGGTTGGGGCCTGTACCGCATCGGCGACACCTTCTCGGAACAGAATGAGGGCCTCAAGGGCCGGCTGGTCGGTGACATCGCCCGGGAACGTGGCCAGCGCGACTTCTACACCCTGCTGGACATCGTCCTGGCCGACGACCTGCGGACGGTTCTGTGGCCCGGTCCGACCGACGATGACCCTGCCAGCTGGCTCATGCGCCAGGCCGCCTGGGACCACGACCACGTGATGATCGGCGGGTCCGACGCCGGCGCCCACCTGGATCGCATGGCCGGCGCCAGCTACACCACCCAGTGGCTGGCCGACTGCCTGCGCGGCCGGCGGCTGGCCACCCTGGAGGGCGCCATCGCCCACATGACCGACGTCCCGGCACGGTTCTTCGGCATGAGGGAGAGGGGCCGCATAGCAGAGGGCTGGCACGCCGACCTGGTGGTCCTGGATCCCGAGACCGTCGGGGCCGGCGAGTTCCAGATGCGCAACGACCTGCCCGGCGACAGTCCCCGGCTGTACGCGGATGCCATCGGGGTCGAGAGGGTCTACGTGAACGGCGCCTGCACGGTCGTGGACGGAACCCCGACCGGGAACCTGCCGGGCCGCGTCCTGCGCTCCGGTGCCGACACCGAGACGACCGCAATCCCCGCCGACTCCTGACCGGTCAGCCGGTTCAGCCCTCGGGAGGCGCCGGAACGTCCACGCCGGGCGGAACCCGGGAGTAGTGGTCGTGCCGTGCGGTGAAGCGGCCACGACCGCCGGTGATGGACCGCAGGTCGATCGAGTAGCGAAGCATCTCGGCCTCCGGGACCATGGCGCTGATCACCTGGGCCCCCCACCTGTCCACCTCCGAGCCCTGCACGGTCGCCCTACGTGACGACAGGTCACCCATGACATCACCCAGGCAGTCCGAGGGAATCGTCACCTCAACGGCGACAACCGGCTCCAGCACCACCGGGCGGGCACCTCCCAGGGCCTCCTGGAAGGCCAACCGACCGGCCATCTTGAAGCTCATCTCCGAGGAGTCGACCGAGTGGTGCCTGCCGTCGAACACGGCTACCTTCACGTCGACCACCGGATAGCCCGAGGATCCCCCATGGGACATGGCCTCGGCGACGCCCGCCTCGACGGCCGTGATGAACTGTCGGGGAATAGCCCCACCGGTCACCTCGTCGGCGAACTCGAAGCCGGACCCAGAGGGCAGCGGCTCGATCCGGATGGAGGCGACGCCGAACTGCCCGTGTCCACCGCTCTGCTTCTTGTACTTGCCCTCGGCCGAGGACTTCGCCGTGATCGTCTCGCGATAGGCGACGCGCACGTCATCGGTGTCGACCTTGACGCCGAACTTCCGCTCCAGGCGGGCCATCACGTTCCGGAGGTGGGTCTCCCCCAGTCCGCCGAGCAGCGTCTGGCGGGTCTCGGAGTTGCGGGTGACCGTCAGCACCGGGTCCTCGTCCACGAGGCGGTGCAGGGCGTTGGCCAACTTGTCCTCGTCGTTGCGGACCCGTGCCGTGACCGCCATCTCCAGCACCGGTGACGGAAATCCGATGGCCGGGGCGGTCGCCCTACCGACAGCGGAAAGGGTGTCGCCGGTCAGCGTGGCCTGCAACTTCGCCACAGCTCCGATGTCGCCGGCCGGCAACCGGTCCACGTCGACCGACTCGCCTCCCTGCAGGCTCATGACGTTGCGGAGGCGCTCGTCGTCGCCGGTACGTCCGTTGGTGAGGTGGATGTCGCGCTTCACCGTCCCAGTCAGAACACGGAAGTACGAGATGTGGCCGAGGTACGGGTCGACGGCCGTCTTGAAGACCTGGACGAGGGTGTCTGCGGTCGGATCGGGCACCACCTCGACCTCACGGCCCCCGACTACAACCGTCACCGGTGGACGGTCCAGAGGCGATGGCCCGACCTCGACGATGAAGTTGCACAACCTGTCCACGGCGATCGGGATGGTGGCCGATCCGCATACCACCGGGAACACCGTGCCGGCGGCGACGCCCTGGCCCAGCACCGTCTCCAGCTCCTCGAATGTCGGGATGTCTCCATCCAGGAACCGCTCCAGCAGGTCGTCATCTGCCACCACGATGTTCTCCACCAGGGAGTCGTGGATCTGGTGCTCCCTCTCCTCCATCTCCTCGGGGATCTCACCCAGCTCCGCGTGGCCACTGTCGTAGATCCAGGCGGTGTCGGTGAGCAGGTCGGCGATTCCGTGGAACGCTCCGGCCTCGCCGATGGGTATCTCCAACGGCGCCACGCCGGTACCGAACGCAGCCTGGAGGTCCGCCAGCACCCTCTCGAAGCTGGTGTGCTCCCTGTCCAACTTGTTCACGAAGACCATCCGGGGCAGGTTCCGGTCGGCGGCCTGTCGCCACAGGTCGATGGTGGCGTGGTCGAGGCCGGTGGATGCGTCGACCACGAAGACGGCCAGGTCGGCGACCGCCATGGCACCGACCGCCTCGCCGGCGAAGTCGAACGTTCCCGGGGTGTCGAGGAGGTTGACCTTGTGGTCGTTCCACTCCAGCGTGGCCAGGGCGGTGGTCAGCGAGTGTCCGACCTCCTTCTCCTCGGGCTCGTGGTCACAGACCGTGGAGGCGTCCTCGACCCGGCCCACCCGGCTGAGGGTTCCGGCCCTGTAGAGCATCGCCTCGGCCAGGGAGGTCTTTCCCGAACCGGGCGGCCCTACCAGGACCACGTTGCGGATGCGTTCCGACACAAAGGCCTTCACAGCACACCTCCTCCGCCGACGGGCCGCGGGAGGCTCGCCGTCGGCTCCGTCCGACGTGGAGGTGCGACGGTACCCGTCGGCCGGGCGGGCCGCCAGCGACCGATCCGCTCCGCGGCCCGGATCCTCGCAGTGGACCCCTGGACCGGAGGCTCGTCTGGGCTGAGCCCGGGACCGTAGATCAGACCACCGTCCTAACGGTTCCTAGACTCTCCGGCCATGGATGCCCCCGGCCGCAGGCGCCTCCGCCTTCCGCGCCCCTCCGTCCGAAGGTCGGTGGAGGTCGTATCGCTGGCGGTCCCGGCGCTCTTCGTGGCCATTCCGCTGGCCCGGATGCTGGGCGCGGGAGCGACTGCGATGGAGGAGGCCAACGTGCTGGTCGTGGCCGCCGGCATCCTCGACGGCCGCCTCCCCCACGCCGACGTCGAGTACCTCTACGCCCCCGGGACGGTGTGGGCGGTGGCCGGCGCCTTCTGGACACTCGGAACCTCGGTCGTGGTCGAGCGACTCGTCGGGCTGGCCTACCGGCTGGCCCTCCTCTGGGGGATCCACCGGCTCTGCCGGCACTGGGGACCGGGCACCGCTACCTGCGCCGCCCTGGCCTCGTGGGCCGTCATCGCCCCGTTCGGGCTGGTGGCCTATCCGTGGATCACCGGGCTGGGCCTGCTGGTGGCCGGCACGGCCCTGGTGCTCGAGGGAGACGACGGAAGACGCGCCTCGATCGGCGCCGGGCTCTGCGGCCTGGCCGCCTTCCACCAACTGGTGCTGGTCCCGGCGGTGCTGGTGGTGGTGCTACCGGCGTTCCTCGCCGCCGCCCGACACCGTAGGGCCCGACTCGGGACCGGCCTGATGGCCGGCCTCTCGCCGTTCCTCCTCCACCTGGTGCTGGTCGGTCCACGCTCCATGGTCGAGGGCATGGTCGTAGATCCGATGTTCCGGCTGCGGGCCGGCCGACGGCTCCCGCTGCCTCCCGATCCGTCGGACAGCGGCGACTTCTTCGCCCGCCTGGACGACCTGCTGCGCGGCCCTGACGGGCTGCCCGGGTTGGACCGGCCGGCCCAGATCGCCGCCCTCTTCTGGCTGCTGCTGGCCGGCACCGCCTTGCTCGTGTTGGTCGCCCGTCGCTGGCGGGGGCCGGGCCGGGCCAGGTTCGCCACCATGGTTGCCATGGCCGTGGCCCTGGTGCCGATGGCCCTGCAGCGTCCCAGCCCGAACCACCTGAAGTTCGTGGGCACCTTCACGGTGGCGGTCGCCGTGGTCGCAATCGCCGTACCGCTCAGCCGTCGTGCCCACGCCACCACCGCGCCGCTCGGCCGTCGTGCCGGCGCCCTGGTCGCGCCTATGGCCCTGGCCCTGGTCCTGGGGGGCCTGGTCATTGTGGCGCCCCACCACATCGGACGGTTCACCTTCGAGACCTTCACCGACCGGCCGTTCGACTCCTCGACGGCCACGGTGGTCCACGACGGCCGGACCCTCCCCGTGGGCCGCGGGACCTCGGCCGCCGCGGTGGCCGACGAGATAGACACCGTCGTGTCGATGGCCGACCACCTGACGCGGCCGGGCGACCGGGTGTTCGTCGGGCCCGTGGACCTGACACGGACCAACTACGGCGACACGTTCCTCTACTTCCTGCTCCCCGACGTGGTCCCGGCCAGCCGGCACCTGGAGATGAACCCCGGCCTGGCCAATCGGCAGGGCGGCAACCTGGCCGTGGAGCTCGCCACCGCCGACCTGCTGGTGCTCACCGACCGCTTCGACGGTTGGTCCGAGCCCAACGCCTCGGTGCTGCAGGGCGACATGGCAGCGACGGCGGTCGTGGCCGGCCGGTTCTGCGACGTGGCGGGCACGACGACCTGGCGCCTGTTCACGCCGTGTCCGTAACGGGGGCCGTGGCGACCCGACGCTCCGGCCACCCCCGGTAGCGTCACGGGACCATGGCCGATCAGGCACGTCCCCGCTTGAACTACATCCCCGGCCTCGACGGCATCCGGGGCATCTGGGTCGTCGTCGGCCCGCTCCTGTACCACGCCGCCACCGACACCGTGTCGGGCGGCATCCTGGGCATCGACCTGTTCTTCACCCTGTCCAGCTTCCTGATCATCTCGATCGCCCTGAACGAGTTCGAGGCGACCGGCCGCATCGACCTGAAGGCCTACGCGGGGCGGCGGGCCCGACGCCTGCTCCCAGCCCTCTTCGTGTGCCTCGGCATGCTGACCATCTACCTGGTCCTGATGGTGCCGCCGGGCGAGCTCGCCCGATGGACCGGGGCGATCTTCTCGACCCTCACCTACAGCGCCAACTGGTACGAGATCTTCTCCGACGTCTCGTACTTCGAGGACTTCCAGTTCTCGCCGCTCCGCCACGTGTGGTCGTTCTCCATCGAGGAGCAGTTCTACATTTTCGCCCCGTTGTACCTGATCACCGTGCTGGCGCTCTTCAGGAAGCGGGCCAACATGGCGCTGCTGGTCACCATGATCGCCGGTACCGCGCTCTCCACATGGTGGATGGGGCACCTGTATCCAGGGCAGGGAGACCCGTCCCGCGTCTACTACGGCACCGACACCCGGGCCCATTCCCTGTTCGCCGGCATCATCCTGGCCGTGGCCGTCCGGATGTACGGACCGGTCCGGACCCGGACAGGCCAGCTGGCCTGGGTGGTGGGGGCGTACCTCGCGACCTTCTTCTTCTCCTGGGCCATCTTCGAGATCTCGGAGCGGGACGCCTGGATGTTCGAACACGGCGGCTTCCTGCTGGTCGCCGCCATCTCGTGCCTGATGATCTACGGCGTCGCACAGCCCGGCGAACGGGCATGGCATGCCCGCCTGCCGGCGTTCCTGTCGGCTGACGACGCGCCATGGGCCGGTCGGCTGACCTGCGGCACCCTCTATGCCGGGATCTTCACCGGTGGTTGGGCGGTGGTCAGCGTGGTCAGGGGCAACGCCCCGTTCGACCACTGGCCCTACCTCCTGGGCGTGGGCATCGGCTGGTTCTGGTACGGGGCCGCCAGGTCCGAGGTGGGGCCCCTCCACTGGTTCCTGGAATCAAGGCTCATCCGCGGCGTCGGCAAGATCAGCTACGGCCTCTACCTCTACCACTGGCCTATCTACCTGCTGGTCACCCCGACCCGTGCCGGACGGCTCGTCCCGGGCGTCGAGCTGGTCGAGGGCAACAACCTGATCTGGATGCACCTGGCCATGACGTTCATCGTGGCCGCCACCAGCTTCTACGTCGTGGAACAGCCGGTCATGCGGAGGCGCTTCCCGCTGGTCGGGCGGAGGATGACGGTTGTCAGCGGCACGGCGGCCGGCGCCACGGCGGTGGTACTGATCCTCGTCGGCCTGCTCTGGGTCAACACCCGGCCGGCCGAGAGCGGGCCGTTCACCGCCTCGGCCAGCCCCTGCACGGAACAGGGGCTACTCCCCCCGCCGTCCGACGAGCGGCTCCGGGTGCTGGTGGTCGGCGATTCGGTGGCCCTCCAGATCGGTGAGGCCCTCTGCGGCTGGGCCGTCGACAACCCCGGGCGGATGGTGGTGCTGAACGAGGCCCACCTGGGCTGCGTCGTCGGTCGCCACGGCCTCAAGCGGATCCCCGAGGGCGACGAGGGGCCGGTCGGCGAGCTCTGTTCGGCGTGGAACGAGTCGGTCCCCACCCACGTCATGCTCCAGCCCGACGTGGTCTCATGGCCCTCGGCGGTCGAGGCCTTCCGACCCGACGTGGTGCTGGGCCACGTCACGGCCTGGGACGTCACCGACCGGTTGGTCCCGTCGCTGGGCGAGGACTGGGTCTGGGTCGGGGTGCCGGCCTACGACGGGTACATATCGTCCGAGTACCGGCTGGCCAGCCAGGTGCTGGGGTCCACAGGTGCACACGTCTACTGGCTGGAGGGGGCCCACATCCGACGGGAGATCCGCCCCCAGAACCATCCCGACCGGATCGACGGGCTGAACGACCTGGTCCGGGCGGCCACCGCCGACCTGGACCACGTGACGACCGTCCCCTACCGGGACTTCATCGGGGCCAACGGCACCGCCCGGGAGCGCCACACCCGTGACGACGGTGTCCACCTGTCCGAGGACGGGATGGCCGAGGTGTCCGATTGGCTGGTCGGCGAGGTGTTCGTCGAGTCGGCGTCCACCGGATCCGGATCGGGCTGACCTGCCGGACGGCGATCAGGAACGGCCTGCCCACCAGGCCTCGAGGCGGGCCTCGAGTTCGGCCCGTTCCAGGTCCCCCTCGTCCCGCTTGAGCGCCAGCAGGTAGGCCAGTGCCTCGCCGACATGGCGTCCCGGGCCGATCCCCAGGTGTGCCATGACAGCCGCCCCGTCCATGCCGGGCCGCTCTGCTGCCCGTCGTGTCGCCTCGGCCAGCTCGGCGATGCGGGACTCGAGGTCGTCCATGGCGGCCTGGATGCCCGCCGCCTTCACCCTGTTGCGGGTTGTGCAGTCGCACCGGATCAGGTGGTTGAGGCGCCCCAGCAACGGTCCGGCGTCACGCGCGTAGCGACGTACCGCAGCGTCCGACCAGCCGTCGGAGTAGCCCTTGAACCGCCCGGACAGCCGGACCAGCCCGGCAACCTCGTCGACCACCGACTCGTCGAAGCCCATGGCGGTCAGGCGGCTCCGGGCCATCCGGGCTCCGACCACCTCGTGGTGTCGGAACGTCACGTCCCCGTGCTCGAACGACCGGGTCCGGGGCTTGGCGATGTCATGGAACAGGGCGGCCAGCCGCACGGTCAACTCGGGCTCGGTCTTTCCGACCACGGCGATGGTGTGGCTGAGCACGTCCTTGTGCCGGTGGATCGGGTCCTGCTCCATGCGGAGCAGCGGGAACTCGGGGACGAGGTGGTCCATCTCTCCGGAGTCCACCGACGCCCAGAGGCCGGGCTCGCAGTCCGGCTCGAGCAGGAGGGAGGTGAGGCGCTCGCCTGCCGCCGCGTCGACGGTTTCCGCCGGCCCGGCCGGCCCGGGCGTCGCTTCGGCGCCGGGCACCGTGGTATCCGTCATGTCGGGAAGTCTACGGACCCACCTACAGCCGGCCGCGGGCCAGGGACCCGGTTCAGGTACCCGGGCAGGCCTCGATCTCCAGGCTCAGCATGCGGGCCGCGTTGCCCCGCACGATCTTCCATACGACGTCAGCCGGAAGGTGCCCCATCATGTCCTCGGCCACCTGCTTCGTGTGCGGCCAGGTCGTATCGGTGTGCGGGTAGTCGGTCTCGAAGGTGATGTTGTCCACCCCCACCTCGTCGAGGGACCGCAGCCCGTGGTTGTCCCTGAAGAAGCATCCGAAGATCTGCCGGTAGTAGTAGGTGGACGGCGGCTCCGGTATGAGGTCGGCCACGCCGCCCCAAGCCCGGTGTTCCAGCCACACGTCGTCGGCCCTCTCCAGGATGTACGGGATCCAGCCGATCTGGCCCTCGCTGTATGCCAGCTTCAGTTCTGGGAAGCGCACCAGCACGCCGGAAAACAGGAAGTCGCTCATGGACGCGATGGCGTTGTTGAAGCTGAGGGTGGCGGCCACGGCCGGCGGGGCGTCCGGTGAGGCGGCGGGCATCTTCGACGACGACCCGATGTGCATGTTCACCGTGGTCTGCGTTTCCTGGCAGGCGGCGAAGAACGGGTCCCAGTAGCCGGTGTGGATCGACGGCAACCCGAGGTTGGGGGCGATCTCGGAGAAGCACACGGCGTGGCAGCCCCGTTCGGCATTGCGTCGGACCTCGTCGGCCGCCAGGTCCGCGTCCCACAGCGGGACGATGATCAGCGGTATGAGCGCTCCGTCGGAGTCGCCGCACCACTCCTCGACCATGAAGTCGTTGTAGGCCTTCACGCAGGCCAGGCCGAGGTCCCGGTCGGAGGCCTCGTAGAACGTCTGGCCGCAGAAGCGGGGCAGGGTCGGGAACGACAGCGAGGCCTCGACGTGGTTGGCCGTCATGTCGGCCACCCTGGCCTTCGGCTCGTAGCAGCCCGGACGCATCTCGTCGTACGTGATGGGCGCCATGGTCATCTCGTCGCGGTCGAAGCCGACGGCCGCCACGTGCCGCTTGTTGGGGTGCACGAGGTCCTCGTAGAACCAGACGTCGCACCACGGTGCGTCGGGGGCGTCCAGCTCGTACTCGTACATCTTCGCCCCGCCCACCCAGGTCATCTCACCCAGGCGGCGGCGCTCGACCCGGGGGCCCCGGTCCCTGTACCTCGCCGGCAGCCACGTCTTCCAGAGGTGGGGCGGCTCCACGATGTGGTCATCGACGCTGATGATCGGCGGGATCTCGGTGCGGTTGGCCGCCGACGGATCGGTGGGGACGGTGTCGCTGGTCATCATGTCCTGGTCCGGTCTCCAACGGTTTCTGACGGTCCGTCAGATTCTAGGGCGCTCCTGACCGCTTCGGCCATTCCGGCCGCCGAACTACCGTCGTCCCATGGCAGACCACGACCTGGAACCATCCGACTCCGGAACCGATCGGGCCGGTCCCTTCGGCGAGGCGGCCACCTACGAGCGGGACGGGCACGTGGCCACCATCACCTACAACCGGCCCGAGGCCCTCAACGCCGTGAACCGGGACCTGCGACGGGACCTCAACGCGGCCTGGGACATGTTCATGGCCGACGAGGAGGCCTGGGTGGCCATCCTCACCGGAGCCGGGGACAGGGCGTTCTGCGCCGGCGCCGACCTGACCGACGGAGGCGGCTCGGCGGGCGACTTCCCGGGGACCTTCTGGGAGAAGCCCACCGTAAACTCGTTCGAGTCGGGCCTCGAGGTGTTCAAGCCCACCATCGCAGCGGTGAACGGCCACTGCATCGGCTACGGCCTGACGGCCGTCGTGGCCTGCGACTTCGTCCTGGCCTCCGACCGGGCCACCTTCGCCTGGCCCGAGGTCACCCTGGGCATACCCACCATCGTCGGGGCCATCCGGCTCCCCCGGCGGATCGCCTGGGCCGACGCCATGGAACTCCTCCTGACCGGCGAATCGGTCGACGCCGAGCGGGCGTCGGCGATGGGCCTGGTCTGGCGGGTCAGCCCACACGACCGGCTCATGGCCGACGCCAGGTCCCTGGCCGACCGCCTCTGCCGGGCCGCCCCGTTGGCCGTCCGGACCACCAAGGAGGTGGCGGTCCGGACCCGCTCCATGCCCTGGACCGAAGCGGTCCGCTTCGGCGAGACCATGCGCCTGGTGGCCGCCTCCACCGACGACGCCAACGAGGGCCGCCAGGCCCGTACCGACCGTCGACCACCCGAATGGCAGGGTCGCTGACAATGCGGTCAGACTCGCCGGACCCGTGCCACGGCATCGATCCGGGGGGAACCCCGCGTGGCGATCGACTACACCTGAGAGGCGGCAACGCATGAGGAGCGACAGCACATGAAGATTGGAATCGTCTTCGCCAACATCGGCCCGTTCGGCACCGCCCAGGGCGGCATCGACCTGGCCACGGCGGCCGAAGAGGCGGGCATCGACTCGCTCTGGACCGTCGAGCACGTCGTCTACCCGGACGACTACGGGTCCACCTACCCATATGACGACTCTGGCCGGATGATGATGGCGCCCGACACCGACCTCACCGACCCGCTGACCTGGCTGACCTGGGTCGGTGCCCACACGTCGACCATCCGCCTGGCCACCGGAATCCTCATCCTCCCCGAGCGCAACCCGGTCGTCCTGGCCAAGCAGCTGGGCACCATGGACGCCCTCACCGGCGGACGGGTGGACCTCGGCATCGGCGTCGGTTGGCTCCGCGAGGAGTTCGACGCCCTGGGGATCCCGTGGGAGCGGCGCGGCGCCCGGACCGACGAGTACGTGGCGGCGATGCGCACCCTGTGGGCCGGCGACAGCGCCTCGTTCGCCGGGGAGTTCGTTTCGTTCTCCGGCGTCTCGTCCAACCCGAAGCCGGTAGACGGCTCAATACCCATCGTGGTCGGCGGCCACAGCGACGCTGCCGCCCGTCGGGCCGGCCGACTGGGCGACGGCTTCTGGCCGGGCAAGGGCGACCTGGACCACCTGCTGGACGTCATGCGACGCGAGGCCGAGGCACACGACCGCGATCCGGACGCCATCGAGGTGACGTGGGCCGGAGACCTCACGGCCGGAGAGGATCCCCTGACCGCAGCAGGGTCGCTGGCGGCCAAGGGGGTCAGCCGTGTGGTGGTGCCCTCGTTCATGTTCCTGCGCAACACCGCCGAGGCCCTGGCCGAGTTCGGCGAGACGGTCGTCGCTCCCCTGGCAGAGATGTAGCCCGGCCGGCCCCACCGTCGACGACGCCGGACCGACCCCCGGACCCGGGCTCCCGACCTACCCTGACTGCGTGCGCACGACGATCGGGATCCGATGGTGACCGGTGGCCTGCGCGACCCGCGCGACCGCCGCAGCCGGGACTTCGGCCCGGCCTTCGGCCTCGGACGTCGTTCCTCCCGGGCCCGCCGTTCCACCCCACTCGACCTGTTCGGCGGCCGCTCAACCTGGATCGCCCTCGTCGTGCTCGTCCCCATCTTCGTGGTGATCGCCCTGGGCAGCAGCGGCCCTGCGGAGGACGGTGCCACGGAACAGGACCTCCTGGCGACGGTCCAGGGGTCCATGGTCCAGGCCGGGCTCCCGACCGTGAAGGTCCGGGTCGTCGACTGGATGGTCATCCTGGAGGGTCGGGTGGCGACGTCCGAGTTGAAGGAGGCCGCCGAGCGCGTGGCCTTCGCCCAGGCCGACGTCATCAGCGTCCAGAACCGTCTCTACGTGCCGCCGCCGGTCGTCGACACGGTCACGACGACAACGGTGCCCGACCTGCCCGCCGCGCTGGCCGACCTCGTCCTCCAGTCCCGCCTGAGTACGGTGGCGGCCCATCCGCCGATCCAGTTCGAGAGCGGCGGCGACCGGATCACCCTTGAGTCGGTGCCCACGCTGGACCGGCTGGCTGACTTCCTCCTCTTCGAGCCGGCGATCCGAGCCCAGATCATCGGCCACACCGACAGTGACGAGAAGGTCCCCGGCGACAACCTCCTCCTCTCGGCGATACGGGCCGAGGCCGTCCGCACCCAGCTCCTGGCCCGCGGCGTCGAACCCGAGCGCCTGGTGACCCTGGGCATGGGACACACCGACCCCATCGCCGACAACATCACCAAGACCGGCAAGGCGGCCAACCGACGCATCGAGTTCCTGCTGCTCCGGGAAGGCGAGGTCGGCCTACCGGCTCCCGCCGAACCCACCGGGGACGGGTCCACGGAGGCCGATGCCGGCGATTGACCGGATCCGCCGGTTGGACGGACCGACCGTCGACCCGCGACACGGGACCACCGCCCCGCTCCCGACCGGCCACCCGGTGGCGACCGGCGCTCCCGGCCTGCGACAATCCATGACATGAGCACAGGCGGCCTGCCAGCAGCACCCGACTGGCGCGGCGTCCACCACCTCGCCATGGTGACCCCGGACATGGACGCCACGGTGCGCTTCTACGTGGGCGTGCTCGGCATGCCGCTCGTGGCCACCCTCCGGGCAGGCCCGATGCGCCACTACTTCTTCAGGTTGGGACCGGGGAACACCATCGCCTTCTTCGAGGTCCCGGGCGCCACCACGTTCTCGAAGCCGGCAGGGGCGCCATCGCCCCGGCCCATCCAGTTCGACCACGTGGCGTTCGGCGTCGACGACGAGGCGGCGCTCATCGCCCTGCAACGGCGGCTGGTCGAGGCCGGGTGCGAGGTCACACCGGTGGTCGACCACCGGATTCTCCGTTCGATCTACTTCCACGACGTCAACGGCATAGCCCTGGAGGCGTCCTGGTGGACGTCGGACTCCGACAGCCTCGGGTTCCGACCCGACGACCCCGAGTTGTTCGCCGATCCGGTTCCGGTCCCGGCGGTCGCCGAACTGGCCGGAGACGGGCTGGCATCGACGCCCTCCACCCGCCTCCGATGAGCGGTGGGCCGACCGCCCGGTCGGCATGGCGCCGCCGGGTCACCGAGGCGGCGGTAGGCCTCTTCAGCCACGCCCCCGATCCGCTGGCCGACACCTTCTCCCATCCCGGCGACCTCGGTCTCTTCGGACCGGACTCGGTCACCTGGCGGGTGATGAGCGACTGCTCGACGTTCGTGGGCGGGGTCCGGTCCCTGCTCGTCCAGGCCGCCCATCCCGAGGTGGCCGCCGGGGTCGGCGACCACTCGTCCTACCGGGACGACCCCCTGGGTCGGCTGTCACGCACCGCCTCCTACGTGACCGCCACCTCCTACGGATCGGTCCCCGAGGTCGATGCAGCCATCGCCTTCGTACGCCGGATGCACGGTCCGGTGGCGGGCACCTCACACCGCGGGCTGGCCTACTCGGCAGCCGACCCGGAGATGGCGGCATGGGTGCACAACGCCCTTGTGGACTCGTTCCTGGTGGCGCACCGCACCTACGGACCCGTCGCCCTCTCCGACGAGGCGGCGGACGCCTACGTGGCCGAGCAGGTTCGCCTGGGCCGGCGGATGGGCGCCGCCCCCCTCCCCGACACCGCAGGAGGCCTCGCCGACTGGCTGGCCGGGCACCCGTCGCTGGGGCTGTCGCCGGCCGGTGAGGAAGCCATCGCCTTCCTGGCCGGACCACCGCTCTCCTCGCCCGTGCAGGTCGCCTACCGGATCATCCACGATGCCGCCGTGGCCACGGTCCCGCCGCCGATCCTCGCCGCCATCGGACTCCGTCCCCGTCGGGGAGCAATCACCCGGGGCCGCATGCTGATCCGGGGCCTCCGTGCGGCATTGGGTGCCTCGCCTGCCTGGGCGGCCGCCCTGGAACGCTGTGGGGAGGATCGACCCGACGGCGTGCGATTCCGTAATCAGCCAGGCACCACCCGCTAGGTAGACCAGCTCTAGGTAGACCGGCTAACGCGCCCAGAGCACCAGGCCCCGCCGGCGGGACCTTCAGGCCGTCAGCACAGGTTTCGAGGGAGTGAACTCGACCGGCAGGTGCTTGATCCCGTTTACGAAGTTCATCCTCAGGCGGTCGGCCGGCCCGGTCGCCACGATGTCGGGCATCCGTTGGGCCAGTCCCTCGAACATGATCTTTAGCTCCAGCCTGGCCAGGCTCGCTCCCAGGCAGAAATGCGCACCGCCGCCACCGAAGGCCAGGTGGTGGTTGGGGCTGCGGGTCAGGTCCAGTCGGTGCGGATCCTCGTAGACGGCCTCGTCCCGATTACCCGATGCGTACCAGAGAGTGACCTTGTCGCCAGCCCGGATGTGCTGGCCCCCAAGCTCGGTGTCCTCGGTGGCCGTCCGTCGGAAGAAGTTCACCGGGCTGGTGTAGCGCAGCACCTCGTCGACAGCCACGTCGTCCATCTCCGCTCCCCCGGTCAACCGACCCCACTGGTCGGGATGGTCCATGAACCCCATGATTCCCAGGCTGATGGAGTTGCGGGTGGTCTCGTTGCCAGCCACCAGCAGGAGGGTGAAGAAGAGGTCCCGCTCGAGGTCCGTCAACTCGGTCACCGTGCCGTCGTCCAGGGTCACCTTCGCCGTGGTGAGTACGGTCCAGAGGTCGTCGTCGGGTTCTGCCCGCTTTCGGTCCGATAGGTCGTGGGCGTACATGGCCATCTCGATCACGGCCCCCTCGTAGGTGGAGCCGTGGTCGTCCTCGGCACCTTCGTCCATGTACTCGGGGTCGCTCCCCCCGATAGTGCGATTGCTCCAGTCCAGGAGCAGGTGCCGGTCCTCGTCGGGTACGCCGATGATGTCGGCGATGGCCATGAGCGGGAGCTCGGCGGCCACGTCGACCACGAAGTCGGCCGAACCCTGCTCGCAGATCCTGTCCAGGATGATGCTGGTCCGCAGCCGCATGACCTCCTCCATCCGCCTGATCATCCGTGGGGTAAAGCCAGTGTTGACCAGCTTGCGGTAGCGGGTGTGCTGGGGCGGGTCGGTCATCACCATCTGCAGGCCCGGGCCCCGACCCGGGGCGATGTCGTTGAGGGCGATGCCTCCTGCACCATTGCGTCCCGGGCCCGTCTGGTGGGAGAACAGGGTGCCCACTCGGTGGGCCTCCGAGATGTGTTCATATGAGGACACCACCCAGAAGCCATCGGGCTCCTCCTCGTTGGCCGGATGCCTCCATACCGGCGCATCCCGCCGCAAGAGGTCGAACCAGTCGTGTGGCATCCGCTCGGCGAAGACGTCCAGGTCGGTGAGGTCGATCTCGTCGATGCTGGCCATGGTCGTCCTCCGGATCGGGACATCGAACTATTGCCTTCCTCGGAAGATATCTTCCTGGGAAGAGGCGTGCAATGTACCCTCGGCTTCGTGAACCCCCCGAACGACCAGGTCCCCGACCATCCCAGCGATGTCGACTCCGCGGTCGAACGGCTGACCGATGGTACCGACGGCGCCGAGCCGACCACCGCCGGAATCCTCGTCTGGGCCTACGTGGCCGGCCGCCAACTGGATGCCTGGCTGGCCGACGCGCTCGCCGAAACCGGCCTGTCCACGTCGGACTACGGAGCGCTGGCCGGTGTGGCCTTCACTGGCGACCGGTCCATGACCGCCGGCGACCTCGCCCGCTGGGTGGTACAGACGTCGGGGGGCACCACCAAGACCCTGCAGCGCCTGGTCAACCGGGGCCTCGTCCGTCGGGTGGCCGATCCCCATGACGGTCGACGCACGATCGTCCAGCCCACGGCAGCCGGCAGCCGGACCGCCAGGTCGGTGGCCGCTGGCCTCGTGGACCGCCTGGACCGGGACCTAGACGGCCTGGACGCAGACTCCCGTGACCGCCTCCTCGCTGCCCTGCGCGACCTCTCCGTCAAGTTGACTGGCGACGACACCGCAGGGCCCCCTCCCGCCGGATAGCCCTCGGAGGCCCGGATGACGGAAGGATCCAGATGACGGAAGCCCTCACAGACCTGGTCGGAACTGACCGCGGCACCAGCCGCTGGTTCGAGACCAGCCAGGCCGACGTGGACACACACGCGGAGACGGTCGGAGATGGCGGCTGGATCCACAATGACGTGGAGCGATCCGCCACCGGCCCCTACGGGGACACCCTCCTCCAGGGGTCCCTCATGATCTCCAACCTGGCCCGCATGGCCCGCGACCTGGAGTGGCCGACCGTGGGGATCCTGAACCGCTTCCACTACGGCTTCGACCGCGTTCGCTTTGTGCACCAGGTCCCTACCGGTAGTCGGATTAGGGGCCGGTTCGCGGTCACCGGGGCGATACCGAAGGGTGACGACGGCCTGGACACCCTGGTCACGATGTCGGCGACCATAGAGGCCGAACTCCCGGACAGCCGGATTGTGACCGCCGTGGTGGCCGAGATGCTCGCTTACTTCGTAGCCAAGCGATGACCCTGCTGATGCCGGCCGAGCCGGTCGCCCCGGTCCTGGACCGGATCGACGCCTACCTCGACCACTGGGCGGCCATCCGTCCCGATTCCGAGTTCCTCATCGACGGCGGCCCGTCGATCACCGGACGTCGACTCACCTGGGCCCAGACCAGGGTGGAGGTAGACCGCGTGGCCGCCGCCCTGGTGGCGGCCGGCCTGGACCGTGGCGACCGTGTGGCATACCTGTCCGACTCCCGCCTTGACTTCTTCGTCCACTTCCTGGCCGCCACCAGCGTCGGCCTCATCTGGCAGGGCCTGAACCCCAAGTACACGTGGAGCGAGGTCGCTTACGTCGTGAGCGATGCCGGACCGCGGATGGTCTTCGACGGCGTGCCTGGCGGATCCGGAGGCTTAGCCGATCGGCTGGTGGCCGAAATTAACGGAGTCGAGCAGTCCGTCGCCGTCGACACCGACGACTGGAACGGGTTCCTGGAGGCCGGCACGGCGATCGACGCCGACGCCCTGGCCGACCGACGGGCCGAGGTCGAAACCATGGACCCCGGATTCATCGTCTACACCTCGGGCAGCACGGGCCGACCCAAGGGAGCGCTGCTAACCCACCGGGGCGTCTGCTGGTGCGGGGTGACCGGGTCCACGGCCCGCGGTGGCAGCGAGGAGAAGATCATCTGCAACCTGCCCGTCAACCACGTCGGATCGGTCAGCGACATCTGCTGTCGAAAGATGGTTGCCGGCGGCGCCATCGTCTTCCAGGAGCGGTTCGACCCGGCACTGATGCTGGCCACCATCGCCGACGAGCGGATCGGCGTGTGGGGCGGCGTGCCGACCATGTTCCAGCTCTGCACCGTCCACCCCGACTTCGCCGGGGCCGACCTCTCCAGCGTCCGACAGCTGGCCTGGGGCGGCGCTGCCATGCCGGCACCAGTGCTGGAGTGCCTGCTGGAGGCCACCGACGTGGACCGCTGTACCACCGGCTACGGGATGAGCGAGACGACCGGTGGGGTCTTCTGCACCCCACCGGACGCCGACCTGGACGTGATCCTGAACACGGTGGGGGTGCCGATTCCTGGCCACGAGTTCCGGATCATGGCCGACGAAGACCGCGTCGCCGAGATGGACGAGTCCGGCGAGTTGCAGGTGCGCGGCGACTGGATCATGGCCGGCTACTGGAACTGTCCCGAGGCGACTGCCGAGGCCATCGACGTCGAAGGCTGGCTCCACACCGGCGACCTGGTGGTTATGCGTCCAGATGGCTGCCTGTCGATCGTCGGCCGGCTGTCAGAGATGTTCAAGACCGGTGGCTACAACGCATACCCAAGAGAGATCGAGATGTGCCTGGAGGACCATCCCGCGGTGCGAATCGCCGCCGTGGTGGGGGTTCCGGACCCGGTCTTCGA
>ERZ651768.598-NODE-598-length-26957-cov-10.583408_pt1 | contig 26957 bp, 22 predicted proteins | sample MGYA00514754_ERZ651768 | MGnify/ENA metagenome assembly ERZ651768
TTCTGTTTTTCTAAGATTTTCTGTAGACGTTTTCGAGCTTTTTCTCGCTTTTGCATCCAAATCTTACTTAGATTCAGTTTCGTCATTTTAGAAAAACGTGAACTGGAAACAGAAGTTTCTTCTCCTGCAACAAATATAACCCCTGTAGTAACAAGTTTCTCTTTATCGTCAATCATTGAAATTTTTGCAAATTCGAAATAACCGGACTTTAAATTTCTGAACAAAACAGTTCCCTTTTCAGATTCCCACCAGCTGAAATATTCATCTCCTTTCAGGTAAGCCTTGAATTTAGCTCCATTTGGTTGAGTAATTTCCAATAGATTAGGCAAGGCCGGCGCGGCTAATATGTCGGCAAAACCAGCGAAACACATCGTTATTGCAATGAATAAATTCCTTATGATTTTAGTTTTCAACATTTTTTTAATTCTTAGAAGCTTACGTCAAATGTCATTGAATCACCTGCAGCCGAAATGTTGTTGATTGTGATTCCGGATGAAGTTCCTGAATAGGTTTTCGAATTAGGGTTTGTGCTGTTGCTGAATTCTGTCTTGTTCCCACTGAAAAATAGACTGGTCTGTTTCCCGTTGTGAGCCCCCAGGTCCAGACCCGCGTCTGCAGCTTCTTCAAGGTCAACCAGTTTATGAGTATAGTCAGAATTGCCTGACTGGTTTTCATCAATGTGCCAGATCGCAATTCCGCTTGTGTTGTCATTTCCCCCGATTAAATAATCCAAACCTGCCTGATATCCATCGTGGCCGATGTTCTCCAGCATGAAATATTCCTTGGTTTTACCAGATATATTAATGATTTTTGTATTAAAATTACTATGGGTTGTATGATAGAGGGTCACTGATGAAGTGTTGGATGATATGTTATCCGGCGTCTCAAATATCACGCCATTATAATTTGCAGTATTTCCATACCAATTATAACACCAGCTTCCGCCCGATTTGTACTTGTTCCAGGCCATTAAATGTACCGGAGAGGCTCCAGCATTTCCCCCTTGTTTCCTTCCCCAGCTGCCACCACTCATTAATCCAAATGAACCAATACCAGAGCCAGTTGATGAGGTATCATAAAGGTCCGGATAACAGAAAATTGCATGTCCCAACTCATGTGCTATAATGCCGATGGTCGCGTCATGGTTCCATTGCCTTTCTCCAAAAGTTGAGTATCCCTGATATCCACATTCACCTATTTTATATCCATCAAAAGTTTCATTGGTCTGTAAACAACTTGCATGTCCCCAAATTCCTGGTATGCCGCCAGTTGCTGATTCACCACCGGCGACAAGGAACATGACCTGTAATTCTTGTTTGCTTAAGTGACTGTCGGAATCTGCATCATATTTCGAAAAATCAATATAAGGATCTGCCTTGCTGAGAGCATCTTTAAACCAGGGTGCAGGGTCCTTTCCATTTTCTTTTCCAAGAACTACAAAATTAGGATGATTCCCGCTCAGGCTGACAGTAATGATCCCGTCGTTTGTTGTGCCATGGGTTTCCTCAGCGGGATACAGCATGAATTTCCCGTAAGATACTTCCTGCCAAAATTCATTGAGCTGCCCTGAATTGGTACCGAAGATTTTGTTGGCCCAGCAGCTTGTATCACTCTTGAAGGACTGTTGCGCGAAAGGATCTCCAAAACTTTCCTGGTTGATGCTGCCTTCGAATGTAATTTGAATGATAACTAAATTGATCTTCAATCCGCCACTTGAGACGGTGCTTGGTACAGAAGGTGCCGAAAAAGCAGTACAATCTTCTTGCACTATTATATTTGTCTTTGTTCCATCATCTATAATTCCAGTGACGATGGCAAACTCCTCGGCCTGGTCATAATTACAGCTGTTCATTGCAGCAATTATAAACATTAAGAAAATTAAGTACGTTAATCTTTTCATAGAAAAGCCATTTCTAGAATCCAATACCCACATTGATGATGGTGGCACTATAGTCGTCCGCCTCGGATTTGTACTTGTGCCTGATCTTGCTTGTTTTCTGGTGATAACTGGTTTTCAGATCAAAGAAATCTGTGATTGGTATGTTAATTAGCAAAATGTATTGCATTGCAAAACCCTTATAAAAATTTGTTTCACAGAAGCTGCACTCTAGTTCATCATTACCAAACCCATATCCGAGTCCGATATACTTCCAAAACCATCCTCTATCCTCCTTTGCGCCTGTAGCGCCATAAGTCAGGTCATAAAGGGTCGTTTTTAATTTTACTTCTTCAGAAGTATTTTTGATCTTTGTTTCATAAGTTTCATAACCGAAACCCCAGCGGGTGAAGCCCAAATTGAAAATAAACCCCTGATTTTCATCAACCTCGAATTCGTTACCATTATAATCTTTGCCGCTAAATTTATAGCTGAATGGGAAGGAAAAATTGAAATTGATTGAAGTTGTTCCGCCTTTATTAACAGAACTGGTGGCGGATCCTGAACTGACCACTGGTTGAAGTTGAAAAAAATGATTAGAAGGATAAGCCTGTGAGACCCAAATAAATAAAATGACTGCAAGAGCTATCCATACTCTCATATGTGCTAAAAAGTCAGGAAGATAGAGGTGAGTACTTTGGATTAAATTCAGAGTTACTTTTTGTCCGCATGTTGTATGCATATCGTGTGCATATCGTATTCACTAGTGCGCATTTTATGCATTTGCAGGCATCGTATTTGTGGATAAGCCATTGATATTACAGGAGTGTAACTGGTTCGAGTCTCCCCTTCTCGCACCAGGCCCCTTAACGGATGCTGCTTGTGTCTTCTTAAGTCTCTCTTGTTTTGGTGATGGGTAAGGGGCAGTAGAATTACTACTTGAAAGGAAAAGCAGAAATTTGGAATACAGTCAGTTTCAGGGAATGAAGGCAGTAAAAAATCATTTATTGGGGTGCTTTTTTCTGATGCTGTTCATCAGCAGCTGCAGCAGTACAGATGCCAATTACAGATTTCCTACAGGCAAACAGCAGCGAGTGCTGGAACTTTGCGCGCTGGTTTTTACTGAACCGCATTACCAGCACATTTCACCTTCCAGGAAAGTTAAGCTTAACAGGTTGAGGACAACTTCATGGGGATTCTGGGCGACGTTTGCGGATGGGCGCACATACAAAGTACCAATTGCGTCAGGACTTCCGGAAGGAGAAAACTATTACTGTAATTACCGTCCTTTGCCTACACCATGTGCATCACGGAATGACTGGGATGAAAGCTGTAAGTGGGACCATACTTATCATCCCAACCGCTTTCAGTAGCTTAAATTCAATTATTTTTCATTCATAAACTGAAACATCAAAATCTGCAGCAATGACTGCAATGGTGTCCCAGTGTTTGACCGGGGCACGTCCTGCCCTGGTTACAAGCATGCCTTCAATTTGAGAAGTTATTTCCAATGCGGGAGAATCAATTTCAGTTAAACTGTGTAAACGCCCTATAAGCTGACCTTTATTGACCTGTTCTCCCAATTCAATCAACGGCTCGTACAGTCCTGCATTTGGAGACATCAGATAACCGCCATTTTCTGGAGTTTCCATGAAGCGCGTTTCCGGGACTGTTTTATCAATATTTGGCAGGATTCCAAAATGACTGAGAATGTTCCGGATTCCATTTTCTGCAATACTAAGGGTTCGTGGACTTACAAAACCACCGCCGCCGAGTTCTGTGGAAATGAAGATCTTTCCGGACTCCTCCACCACAGTATCCAGCATCCCCCTGCTGTCAAGCTCTCTAAGGACAAGGCTGATCGGGGCGCCAAAACTACGAGTCGCAGAGACAGTTTCTTTCATCTGCTGTAAATCATCCAGGTGATGTATCACCGCACATGGCTCAAAAATCATTGAGCTTCCTCCGGAATGTAAATCAACAACCACGTCACTTCGCAGCACAAGCTGCTGAAAAACAAAATCAGCAATCATCGAAGTTATTGAACCCTGCGGATCTCCCGGAAATGACCTGTTCATATTCATTCCATCCACCGGGGATAACCGCCTGCCGGCCAGGACTGCGGGGAAATTAAGATATGGAACAATGATTACCTGTCCCTGAATTTCTTCCTGATTGAGTTCATTCGCAAGCTTTCTCAAGGCGATCGGGCCTTCGTATTCGTCGCCATGATTCCCGCCGGTAAAAAGTACTGTCTTGCCTTGGCCATTGCGGATTACAATCAGAGGCATCATCAATGAACCCCATCCGGAAGTGTTGGTGGAGTGAGGGATTTTCAGGCAGGAAATATATTTTCCATCTGAATCAAAATTAATATCTTCAGGAATTTTGATGGGCATCTTTTAACAATTTGAATGTCAAAGAGTTTTGGTAGACTTTAATTTTGCGTAATATCCCGGACTGAGGAACTCTTTGCCTTTCAGGATGTAGTTCAGGTACTCTTCTGTTGGTGCAGATGCTTTTCCTGTGTTGAGCGCTTTATATGCTACTGCTGAAATAGAGTTTTTATTATTGTTCTGGACTTCAATTTCATGTCGTTTGTATTGTTTGGTTGCAACACCCTCGTATTTATCCAAGATCAACAGATCTTCCTCATTCACAGAATAAAGTATACCCTCAACGAGATTACCCGGAGAATACATGATGTTCGCTTTTCCTCCATCATTGGAATGTTTGTTAAAGATCATCTCATAATCAGGCAGGATTACGCCTGAGCGGGAAGGAGACCATCCAAGTCTCTCACGCATTCGCTGGGCGCTCATATTGGATCCGAAAGCAAAATAATTAAGCATATTCCTTGTTCTGCAAAAAAACTGAGGGACAGAATGTAAAAAATTTATCTTATCTGCAAGTTATTTTCGGCCAGTAAGTTTTTTAACATTGAAATGTACGGGCATACCGGTAATCAATCCAAAGTTTAAAAAGTCTCGACTTAATTGGCTCTCAAATGTTAAATCATGCAAACTTTTTCTGCTTACTTAAGCTTGAGCCTCTCAGTCAAATATGTGACAATCATTCCGCAAAATAATATCCAGTAAAGTTGTCCACCAGGTATTTCCCCAGTTAATGATATTGCCTTCATTCAACAAGATTCTTTCCTTCTCTCCAATTCAAAAAGTTAATCTAAATACAAATTGCTGGATAAGATCACCTGCATGGGATTTTTTCTGGCTGCACTCCGGAGTATGGTTTGGGCTGCTTATATTTGCATTCAGCAGTCATCCTGCACTGGAAATGTTTTATATAGCAGGAGTGTTTCTTTTCTGGATATCACACCGTTTCAGTTCATTTTATTTAGCATGGGGCACACAGTCTTACAGTACTGTACGCGCAAGTCAGCCGTGGCGCTACGTGATTTTTCCAGCAATCCTTGTGCTAAGTGTTTTTGTTCTGCTCTTTATTCCAGAGACAGTTTTTCCGGTTTCGGTTCCGGTTCGTATTCTTGGATTGCTGCTGTTAGATTTTTTTTGGGGGATGCATCATTTTGCCGCGCAGCACTATGGGATGCTCAGGCTCTTTCAACACCGGGCGAATCCTTCAACTGCCAATTCATCACATCTTCACGATCGTTTGTTTTGCTGGGGAACAGGCTTCATTCTGGTTTTGATTGCAGAACTTCTGCACGGGGCTTCTTTTTTACAGCAGAAGCAGATATTGCCGGCCATGCCGTATGATTGGGGGAATGAGATTATTCCCATTATCCTGCGTTTGGGAACTTTGCTTGTTTTAGGAATCACTGCAATCATGATTCGAAATGCCTTGCTTCAAAATTCAGGACTTCCCAGGATATTGTATATATTGGGGTTAGGAATCATGGTAACAGGAGCGTTTCAGCTTCAGCCAATTGAATTTTTAATGCTCTGGACTCTTCAGCACTGGATGACAGCCCTTGGACTGGCCGTTCAAATGGGAGGAAATGATATTAAAAAAAGTAAGTCAGTGAAAAACAGAATATTTAAAAATTCTTCATTTTCTGAAAACCATAATCATTGGATAGTACTGCTTTTCCTCTGCAGTATATCTGTAATTCTGACTCCGTTTTTTGAAATTGAAGCTGTCTCTTCGGGAGCACGCTACAGTGAACTTATATACCCATCTTTGATGGATTTGCTGGAAAACTCTTCCTGGATCACAATTTTAGTTGGAGTTGGTCTTGCGAGCGGATTTTTACATTATTTTATGGATAGAGCAGTGTATCGGTTATCTGATGCTGAAACTCGCATGAGTGCCAAAAATCTCCTTTTCAGCTGATTAAGTTTTTCAATAACATGGAAAAGATTAGTGAAGAAGAAATTAAAAAAAACTGGCCGAGTGCCGTAGAAGGCAGCATGGAGCACCCTGAACTGGGAGTCGTTCACTATTGGACTGGGGAACAGCATGGAAAAATAGTTGTGCGCTTCTGCTATGATTCTCAAGCTGAAGGTGAGTCTGAAAAAATGTTTTTTATTGATTTGACCAAGAACAGTTGGGCATTGAGCCACATTTCCACGTTTCAGTCACACAATTCAAAACTTAAACTGCTGAAAATACAGTCATTTAAGGACCAGGATGAACTTGAAAAAAAATATAGAAGCATTATTGAACTCTTTATCAAATCACGCAATTCAGCAAAGATGTTTTAATCCTTTATCAACTGGTTCTGTTTTTCTGACAAAAAATGGTTGATGAACATTCACTTTGGCTTAATTAGCAGAGCAGAAAAATTACTCTGAATAATCAGATTATATTTTCTTTACCTTGACTTATTCAGTGTTTGTAGTAAATTATTAGCACTATTCATTAATGAGTGCTAATAAATAACATATCCAATCACAGGGAATCATTTGAAGATTAAAGTTAAAGGAATCGAAAATCAGGGAGCACGCGGCAAAATGGATTTAAATGAGCGCTCTATGATAGTCCTTAAGAGTATTATAGAAAATTACATTCAAAATTCAGAACCTATTGGCTCACGAACTCTATCAAAATCAATTGGTTTTAAACTCTCCCCGGCAACGATCCGGAATATAATGTCTGACCTTGCAGAATCTGGTTTTCTGATTCAGACTCACACTTCTGCCGGTCGTGTCCCCACAGACAAAGCGTACAGATTTTACGTCGATTCCCTGTCCAAAAAACCTGCAGTTCCTGAGCAAATTAAACAGAAATTATCACCAGTTTCAAATGTCCAGGGAACACCTGTAGAACACATACTGTCAAAAGCAGTTCATTTACTTGCTGAACTAACTAAGTTTGCCTGTGTAGTTAGTACTCCCAAGCAGTCAGTCAGTCGACTTCAACGAATTGAATTAATAAAAATCAATGAAGACAGGATCCTGGTGATTTTGGTAACCAAGGCTGGTGTGGTGCGTGATAAGATTATATTTGTCAAGGAGAACCATTCACAGGAATTTCTAAACTCTGTAACTTCATTCCTGAACGAAGAGTTTAAAAATCATTCCATGCAGGAAATACGGGAAGGAATTCACCAGAGCATTGTAAGTGACCGTCACCGCTATCACGATCTTCTGGCTCACGCGGTTCGGTTGGGTAAAAAAGCTTTTGAGTTGAATCAGCCTGGGGAAATGTTCATTGAAGGTCAGATGAACTTGCTGCTTGATTCACATTTTCATGAACAGTCATCAGTCAGGTCTTTGATAGATGCGTTTGAACAGAAAACAGCAATAATGAAAATACTTGATGACTCAATGAAGAATAAAGGGGTTCATATATATATAGGAATTGAAAATGACTATGAACATTTGCATAGATGTTCTCTTATCACGGCCAGTTACCGTAACAAACAAAATGTTTTAGGATCAATCGGTGTTGTAGGTCCAACCAGCATGGATTATAAACGCATAATATCAACGGTCGATTATACGGCAAAGATGTTGTCAAAAACTATCAGTGAACAATCTTACGATTGAATCTTTAATTAAAAAATCATGAGTACCAGAAAAAAGAAAGAACCTGCCGCTAAAAAGCAGAAAAACTTCAAACCTAAAGAAGTCAAAGAAGCTGAAAATACGGAAGAAACAGCTTCCGAGGAAATTTCAGCAGATTCTGTAGAGCCAGAAGAAACTGAAGAAGCTGAGGAGGATCTGCTTGAAAAGGAACGCTCGCATGCCAGGAACATGGAGGAGCGCTTTCTTAGAGTAAATGCGGAGTTTGAAAATTATAAAAAAAGAATTATCCGGGAAAATTCAGAACGCTTCAAATTTTTCAATCTTGACTTAATCAAAGAACTCCTACCTTCACTGGACAATCTTGAACGAGCTATCACACACGCAAAAAGTGAAAATAAGGATTTTGACAGTATGATAGAGGGCCTGGAGATGGTCAACAAAATGACACATGAAGTTTTTGAAAAATTCGGTGTGTCGCGAGTAAACACAGTTGGAGAAGTTTTTGATCCCAACATACACCAGGCTGTTGGTGTAGTGCAGTCAGATTCTGTTCCTGAAAATCATGTTGTGGAGGAATGTCTTGGAGGATATCTTCTGCATGAACGCATCATTCGTCCGGCAATGGTCCGTGTGTCCGGAAAAAACTGAACTTATCAGCAGAAATAATAATAATAATTTATCAGTGGCATTGTGGGTAAACCAGGAATTTATCCCAATGGTGCATCCATAAAAGAACAAGGAGAACAATTATGGCAAAAGTTATAGGTATAGATTTAGGAACCACAAATTCATGTGTAAGTATCATGGAGGGCGGGGACCCTAAAGTCATACAAAATGCGGAAGGAACGCGCACAACACCATCTATGGTTGCATTTAATGATGAAGGAGAACGTCTGATAGGACAAGTTGCTAAGCGCCAGGCTGTTACAAATCCTCAGCGGACAATTTATTCCATAAAGCGTTTAATGGGACAGGAGCTTAAATCCGCGGAAGTTAAGCATACAAAAGAGATGGTTTCCTACGAAATCGTAAAAGGCAATCAAAATTTAGCCTGCGTAAAAGTAGATGGAAAAAACTATACACCACAAGAAATTTCTGCTTCCATTCTTCAGAAAATGAAACAGACTGTTGATGAATATCTTGGTGAATCGATAGAGGAAGCTGTTATTACAGTACCTGCTTATTTCAGCGACGCCCAGAGACAGGCTACCAAGGATGCAGGCAAAATAGCCGGGCTAGAAGTGCTGCGAATCATCAATGAACCTACTGCTGCAGCCATGGCTTATGGTCTTGACAAAAAGCATGATGAAAAAATTGCAGTATTTGACTTGGGTGGTGGTACGTTTGATATCTCTATTCTGGAAATCGGAGAAGGCGTGTTTGATGTTAAAGCCACAAATGGCGACACTTTTCTTGGTGGTGATGATTTTGACAATCGGCTGATTTCATTTTTTGCGGATGAATTTAAAAAAGATAGTGGAATTGATCTACGTGAAGACAAAATGGCACTACAGCGCCTTAAGGAAGGTGCCGAAAAAGCCAAGCATGAGTTATCATCCAGTTCTGAGACTGATGTAAATTTGCCCTTCATTACTGCGGACGCCTCAGGCCCCAAACACCTTAACATTAAGATCACTCGTGCCAAGTTTGAGTCCCTGGTTGATGATCTCGTAAAACGATGTGTAGAACCATGCCGCAAAGCACTTAAAGACGCAGGATGTACCTCCAAGGATATAAATGAAGTGATTTTGGTAGGAGGCATGACACGAATGCCAAAAGTTCAGGAGACAGTAAAGGATTTCTTTGGAAAGGAGCCTCACAAAGGTGTGAACCCGGATGAAGTTGTGGCAATTGGCGCCGCAATCCAGGGAGGTGTATTAAAAGGAGACGTAAAGGACGTTTTGCTGCTGGACGTTACTCCACTTTCGCTTGGTATAGAGACTCTTGGAAATGTGATGACCAGGCTGATTGAACGCAACACTACTATTCCCACACGAAAAAGTCAGACTTTCTCAACTGCAGCTGATAACCAGCCCGCAGTAAGTATTCATGTATTGCAGGGTGAGAGGGAAATGTCGACTGACAACAAGACCCTTGGACGTTTTGAACTGGTAGGTATTCCGCCTGCACCGCGTGGTGTGCCTCAGATTGAAGTTACTTTTGATATTGATGCAAACGGAATTGTACACGTCAGTGCAAAGGACCTGGGAACTGGAAAGGAACAGGCGATAAAAATTGAATCATCAGGCGGACTTTCTGAAGAAGAAGTTGAAAAAATGATCAATGATGCAGAACAGTTCGCGGATGAAGATAAAGCCAAGCGTGAAAGTGTGGAGGTAAAAAATCAGGCTGAAACTTTAATTTACAGTACGGAAAAATCTGTCAGCGAACTTGGTGACAAACTGCCCGAAGAAGACAAAACAAAAATTGAAGCATGCACCGAGCAGCTGAAGAAGAGCGTTGAATCAGATGATATAGAAGCTATCAAGAGTGATATTGAGGCACTGAGTCAGGCTTCACATAAAATGGCAGAAATGCTGTACAGTCAGCAGCAGGAAAAACAGGAAGGCCAGGACCCAGGAGACGGAAGCGATCAGCAATCTGACAGTGAAGAAAAATCCGGCAAAGAAGATGAAGATATAGTTGACGCGGATTTTGAAGAAGTAAAAAAGTAAACAGTTTTTAGTTAAAGGAAGAATAGACGATATTGCATATGCTTGCACGGTGAATCTGTAAGCACTTTACGAATATTCATGGCAAAACGCGATTATTATGAAGTGCTGGGTGTGTCCCGTAACGCTTCAGAAGATGAACTGAAAAAAGCGTACCGAAAGGTCGCTATGAAGCATCATCCAGATCGCAATCCCGGAGATAAAAAAGCAGAAGAAAAATTCAAGGAAGCTTCAGAAGCTTTCGAGGTGCTTGGAGACAGGGAAAAACGTGCGCGCTATGATCAATTCGGTCATGCTGCCGAAGGACTGGGAAGCGGGATGGGCGGATTTGGTGGTGCAGGTGCAGGCGGATTTGGTGATGTTTTTGGAGATATTTTCAGTGAATTCTTCGGGGGTGCTGGTCCGTCCAGTCGTGGTGAAAGGGGTTCTGATCTCCAGTACAATATGGAAATTTCTTTTGAGGATGCTGTTTTCGGAACTTCAAAAGAAATAGATGTTCCTCGCATGGAAACATGCGATGCATGCAGTGGTCTTGGTGCAGAATCTGAAAAAGATATAAGAATTTGCGGATCATGCGGAGGAACAGGGCAGCAACGGGTTCAGCAAGGATTCTTCAGCGTTGCCACTACATGCAGCAGCTGCAGCGGACGCGGTAAAACAATTGCCAAACCTTGCAAGACTTGTCACGGGAGGACTCGTGTATCCAATACAAAGCGCATAAGAGTAAATATCCCCGCCGGAGTTGATTCCGGTTCCAGGATCAAACTTTCCGGAGAAGGTGAGCACGGCGCAAATGGCGGTTCAAGCGGTGATCTTTACATAGTTTTAAGAGTAAATGATCATTCACTTTTTGAGAGAGATGGTGCAGACATCTATTGTGAAGTGCCCATAAGTTTTGCTCAGGCTACTCTTGGAACAGACCTGGAGGTTCCAACTTTGGAAGGGAAAGCCCGGCTAAAAATTCCAGCAGGTACACAAACTCACAAAATCTTCCGATTGAAAAACCAGGGCATTGCACAATTAAGAAGCAGCCAAAGAGGGGATTTGCATGTACGGGTTGTGGTGGAAACTCCGACTAAACTATCTGCACGTCAAAAGGACTTGCTGAAAGAATTTGATGATTGCTGTGATCAGGAAAGCAATCCAATTCAGGAAAGCTTTGTCGAGTCCATCAAAAATCTATTTTCCTGATTTCTTCCTTGATGACAGAAGCGCTTACAATCTGTCAGTTTTCTTCAATTTCAATTCAATTTAATTCATCTCCTTTAATCAGCAGTTCGTGCTGCAAATTATGAAGTAATCCAATGGCCATTTCGCATTCAATTAGAGAAATCATGCAGAAAGGTTCCTGGATCAGACAAATGTTTGAGGAAGGAGCACGTCTCAAGGCATTACACGGGGCAGAAAATGTATTTGATTTTTCTCTTGGCAATCCAATCCTTGAACCTCCTCAACAAGTGCACATTGAACTCCTCAAAGTGCTCAATAATCCGCAAAGTGGAATGCACCGCTATATGCCGAACGCGGGATTTCCTGAAACATGTGAATACGTTGCCGGCATAATGCGTCATGAGACAGGCTATCCTTTTGAAAGTGAGGATGTAGTAATGTGTGTTGGAGCCGGAGGAGGCCTGAATGTGGTATTTAAGGCTCTCCTTGAGCCTGGAGATGAGGTTCTGACATTGTCACCTTATTTTGTAGAATATGGGGCATATGCACGAAATCATGGAGGTCTGCTAACCACAGCCAGCACCACTTCTGAGTTTCAACCGGACCTGGATTCAATCGAAGAGAAGCTGACTAAGAAGACAAAAATTGTTTTAATCAACAGTCCTAATAATCCTTCAGGCGCTGTTTATTCACAGCAGACATTAGATGCATTGGGCCAGCTGCTGCTTGCTAAAGAGAAAGAATTCGGTCACCCTGTTTATCTTGTCTCAGATGATATTTACCGCTATCTGGTATTTGATGGTTTAACCAACTGCAATGCTTTTCTGAGCTATCCAAACTCCATATTAGTTAATTCGCATTCCAAGGATTTAGGACTTCCCGGGGAGAGAATTGGATACATTGCAGTACATCCTGAAGTTTCAGAACGGCAGGAGTTGCGTGAAGCGCTGGTTCTCTGCAATCGTATTCTTGGTTTCGTGAATGCTCCTGCAATGATGCAGAAAATATTGCCCCGGCTCGGAAATGCACGTGTAGATGTTTCTGTCTATCAGAAATTGCGTGACAAGTTTTTGTCAATGCTCAAGGAGTTGGGGTTCGAAACAGTAAAACCTCAGGGGGCTTTTTATGTTTTCCCCAAATCTCCAGATCCTGATGACGTTGCCTTTGTCAAAAGGGCACAGCAGGAAAATATATTGCTTGTTCCGGGCTCAGGTTTTGGATGCCCGGGTCATTTTCGTATTTCACTTTGCTGTGATCCTGATACCATCGATAATTCTCGTCCAGGATTTGAGCGTTTAGCAGAATTTTATGGTTTAATTTAGACGGTCGATCGTGCGTATTTAATTGTGTTTTTTTGCAAAGGCTTTCTGAATATTTACAAAGTATGATTTCTTCACCAAGCCATCAGGAAATGGCAAACGCAATCCGCTTTTTATCTGCAGATGCAGTTCAGAAAGCAAATTCAGGACATCCCGGCATGCCGATGGGCATGGCAGATGTGGCTACTATCCTGTTATCAAGTTACATGAATTTCAGTGCGAGTAATCCCGACTGGCCGGACAGGGACCGTTTGATATTATCTGCAGGTCACGGATCCATGCTTCTATACTCTCTGCTTCACCTAGCCGGCTACAAGGATTTCCCAATTGATGAAATTAAAAATTTCCGACAACTGGGATCTCGTACTGCAGGTCATCCAGAGTATGGTCATGGAGCAGGCATTGAAACTACAACAGGCCCTCTTGGACAAGGTCTGGCGAATGCTGCAGGAATGGCACTGGCGGAGCACCTGCTCTCAGAAAGATTCGGCAGTGAGATCGTAGATCACTACACTTATGTGATTGCAGGAGACGGATGCCTGATGGAAGGAATCAGTCACGAAGCAGCCTCTTTCGCGGGTCATTTGTGTCTGGGTAAACTGATCGTTCTTTTTGATGATAATGGAATTTCTATAGACGGTTCAACAGAACTTGCTGTCAACGACAATCAACTCATGCGTTTTGAAGCTTGTGGCTGGCATGTTTCTGAATGCGATGGACATGATCCGGATGCAATTGAGCAAGTCATTAAGCAGGCAAGGGAAACGCAAGACAAGCCGTCATTTATTGCCTGCAAAACTACCATAGGTTTTGGTTCCCCAAATAAAGCTGGAACTGCAGCAACACATGGGGCGCCGCTTGGTGAAGATGAAATTGCCGCCACACGTGAAAGTCTGAAGTGGCCTCATCCTGCTTTTGAAATTCCTCAGGCAGTTACAAGCGCTTGGCGTAGAATCGGCGCAATGCATACTGAAAAAGTTGAAGCATGGAAAAAACGTTTGAATGAGTCCGGGCAAAAAGATGAATTTGAACGTGTTATGTCTGGAACACTGCCAAAGAAATGGGAAAATCCGCTTCTGGAATTTAAACGAAAGCATACGGAAGAGAAGACAAAAATGGCCTCTCGTAAAGCCAGTCAGGAAACTTTGAATGTGCTGACCGAGGTTATTCCGGAATTGGCTGGCGGTTCGGCAGACTTGACCGGATCAAATCTGACAAAAGCTAAATCACAAAAAACAATAGTTCCAGGAGAATTTGGAGGAAGCTACATCCACTATGGAGTCAGGGAACATGGAATGGCTGCAGCCATGAACGGCATTGCACTTCATGGAGGTTTCATTCCTTATGGGGGGACTTTTTTGATTTTTACTGATTACTGCAGACCTTCAATAAGACTATCGGCTCTGATGGAACAGCGTGTTATTTATGTGATGACTCATGATTCAATCGGCTTGGGAGAAGACGGCCCCACACACCAGCCTGTGGAGCACTTGGCAAGCTTAAGAGCCATTCCCAACTTAAATGTCTACAGACCCTGTGATATTGTTGAAACAGCCGAATGCTGGGCCGCCGCACTGGCAACAAAATCAACACCATCTGTGATTTCTCTTTCGCGTCAGGGTCTGCCGTGCCTTAGAAAAGACCACACTGTACAAAATTTAAGCGCAAATGGTGGATATGTTTTGTCTGACACAAATTCGCAACGTGATATTACATTACTTGCAACCGGTTCTGAGGTTGCTTTAGCCCTTGAAGCAGGAGATCTGCTGATGCAGGAAGGAATTAATGCTGCTGTTGTTTCCATGCCTTGTATGGAAATCTTTGAAGCACAAAAACTGGAATACAGGAATAAGGTGCTGCAGCCTGGGGTTCCTGTTGTAGTTGTTGAGGCAGCTGTTGAACAGAGTTGGGGCAAATATTTAGGAATTGACGGAAAGTTTGTGGGCATGAGCACTTTTGGAGCATCCGCTCCGGGGAATGATCTTTTTCAGCATTTTGGGATCACGGTGGAAAAGGTAAAAGCTGCGGCAAAGGAAGTGCTGATGAGAAATTAAATATAATGATTAAGGTTTTGTCACAGGTTCCTTTAACTTAAACCTACTCAGAAAAATAATTATGGCGTTGATATCATTAAGACAACTGCTGGATCATGCTGCTGAGAACAGCTATGGAGTGCCGGCATTCAATGTAAATAACATGGAGCAAATACAAGCTATAATGAAAGCAGCTAAAGCTACCGATTCACCGGTAATTTTACAGGCAAGTCGTGGTGCCCGTTCATACGCAGGGGATATATTTTTACGTCACTTGTTTGAAGCCGCTGTAGAAATGTATCCGGATATTCCAATTTGTTTCCATCAGGATCATGGAAACAACTTTGATACCTGTCTTTCGGCAATGGCCAACAATTTCACAAGTGTGATGATGGACGGTTCCCTCGAAGAGGATGCAAAAACTCCTGCGTCTTATGAGTACAATGTTGAGATCAGTTCCAAAGTAACAGAGGTTGCCCACAAGATTGGAGTTTCTGTGGAAGGTGAGCTTGGTTGCCTTGGATCATTGGAAACCGGTGAAGGTGAAAAGGAAGACGGACATGGTTTTGAAGGAAAATTGTCTAATGATCAACTTTTGACTGATCCTGAACAAGCTAAGGATTTTGTGAGGAAAACACAAGTGGATGCTCTTGCTGTAGCTATAGGCACTTCTCATGGTGCATACAAGTTCACCCGTAAGCCTGATGGAGACATTCTTGCCCTTCATGTGGTTAAAGCAATCAATAAGTTACTGCCCAGCCTGCACATGGTTATGCATGGATCAAGTTCTGTTCCGCAGGAGCTTCAGGATACAATAAATGAAAACGGTGGAGAAATGCCTCAAACCTGGGGAACGCCGGTAGATGAAATTGTGGAAGGCATCAAACATGGTGTCAGAAAAGTGAACATTGATACAGACTGCCGCATGGCAATTTCCGGTCAGGTACGTAAAGTATTGCTTGAAAAGAAAACTGAATTTGATCCACGTAAATTTACAAAACCTGCTACTGAAGCCATGCAGAAAGTTTGTGAAATGCGTTACGAATCGTTTGGGACTGCTGGAAATGCCTCAAAATTAAAACCTCTTCCTTTGGTGGCAATGGCACAGCGCTATAGTAGTGGCGAAATGGATCAAAAAATCAATTAACCTGAATTTTCAATTCTCACATTAATAAAAAGATTTCTATGACGAATAAAACTTATAGTGCCGGTGTCAGGGAATATCGCGAGACCTATTGGATGCCTGAGTATGTACCAAATGATACTGATATTCTAGCCTGTTTCAAAATTACTCCACAACCCGGAGTTCCTCGAGAAGAGGCTGCAGCCGCTGTTGCAGCAGAATCATCTACTGGTACCTGGACTACCGTCTGGACAGATCTGTTGACTGACCTGGATTATTACAAAGGGAGAGCCTATGCCATTGAAGATGTGCCTGGAGATGATGAGGCATTCTATGCCTTTGTGGCTTATCCGATTGACTTATTTGAAGAAGGTTCAGTGGTCAATGTTTTCACTTCCCTTGTTGGAAATGTATTTGGATTCAAGGCAATACGTGCTTTGCGTCTTGAGGATGTACGATTCCCCATTGCATATGTAAAGACCTGCAATGGGCCTCCTCATGGCATACAGGTGGAACGAGATATTATGAACAAATATGGACGGCCTTTACTGGGCTGTACAATAAAGCCAAAGCTCGGACTGTCCGCAAAAAATTATGGGCGTGCAGTCTATGAATGCCTGCGCGGAGGACTTGATTTCACTAAAGATGACGAAAATGTAAACTCTCAACCCTTCATGCGATGGCGACAACGATTTGATTTCGTGATGGATGCAATTAACAAGGCCGAGGATGAGACAGGTGAGCGTAAAGGCCATTATCTTAACGTGACTGCTCCAACACCGGAGGAAATGTATAAACGTGCTGAACATGCCAAGGAGATAGGCGCACCGATAATTATGCATGACTACTTAACCGGAGGGTTTTGTGCAAACACAGGGATTGCTCAATGGTGCGCCGACAATGGTGTTTTACTGCATATCCACAGGGCCATGCACGCTGTGCTTGATCGAAATCCTATTCATGGCATACATTTCCGTGTTCTGGCCAAAGCCCTGCGCTTATCAGGAGGTGATCATCTGCATACCGGCACCGTAGTCGGCAAACTCGAAGGAGATCGTGAGGCAACCCTTGGCTGGATAGATTTATTGCGTGAATCATATATCAAAGAAGACCGGTCACGAGGCATCTTTTTTGATCAGGACTGGGGTTCGATGCCGGGCGTATTCGCGGTCGCTTCCGGCGGAATTCATGTATGGCACATGCCGGCTCTGGTTTCAATTTTCGGAGATGATGCAGTCCTCCAGTTTGGAGGAGGCACCCAGGGACATCCCTGGGGCAATGCTGCAGGAGCAGCAGCCAACCGCGTAGCACTTGAGGCCTGTGTTGAGGCACGAAATCAGGGGCGTGATATTGAAAAAGAAAGCAAGGAGATTCTTAATAATGCCGCTAAGTCCAGTCCTGAACTGAAAACTGCTATGGAAACATGGAGGGAAATAAAATTTGAGTTCGATACTGTGGACAAACTTGATGTTTCTCACAGCTAAACTATATATTTTTCATGCAGGTCATGATCATTTTCTGAAGACCGGTGCCTGACTGGAAAATTACAAAAACCAAATATTATTAAAACACATGAGTGAAGTACAAGATTATCAATCGCGTCTGTCAGACCCTGCTAGTCAGAAATTTGAAACTTTTTCATACCTTCCTGAAATGGGAAGCGATGCAATCCGCAAACAGGTTGAATACATTGTCTCTAAAGGCTGGAACCCGGCCATTGAACACACTGAACCGGAAAATGCTTTTGATCATTATTGGTACATGTGGAAATTGCCGATGTTTGGCGAGACCGATGTAGACCGCATATTGAGTGAAGCAGAAAGGTGTCATAAAGCCAATCCTGAGCATCACGTTCGGCTCATCGGTTACGACAATTACAAGCAGAGTCAGGGAACAAACATGGTTATTTACCGTGCTCCTCTTTAAAACCTGGCAAACTTGATTCAACTGTATGGACGAATCCCTTCAATATCTGGTAACTGAAGAACCATATTATCGTCCAATTGCGGATGAAGTTAAATTGTTTGAAGCCGCATCAGAGGTAAAGATGCCGATGATGCTCAAGGGCCCCACAGGCTGCGGGAAATCAAGGTTTGTAGAATACATGGCCTGGAAGCAAGGACGGCCTCTGATCACGGTTGCCTGCAATGAAGACATGACTGCTTCAGATTTGGTTGGTCGATTCCTGTTGGACAAGGACGGAACCCGTTGGCAGGACGGTCCACTGACCCGGGCAGCACGCATGGGTGCTCTCTGCTACCTTGATGAAGTGGTGGAAGCCCGGCAGGATACGACCGTAGTTATTCATCCTCTGACAGATCACCGCCGTGAGTTGCCACTTGATAAAAAAGGCGAGCTGGTCAAAGCACACCCTGATTTTCATCTGGTAATATCCTATAACCCCGGATATCAAAGCCTGATGAAAGACCTCAAACAATCCACCAAGCAACGTTTCGGAGCACTCGATTTTGATTATCCGGAACCTGAAGTAGAGGCAGAGATCGTGACACGTGAATCCGGAGTTAATGCAGACATTGCAGGCAAACTGGTGCAGGTAGCTTTGCGCTCAAGAAACCTGAAGGGGCATGGACTTGATGAGGGGATTTCCACACGCTTACTGGTTTATGCGGGCCAGTTAATCAGCAAGGGTATTGCACCAGTTAACGCCTGCCTACTGACCCTTGTGCGTCCCCTGACAGATGATCCTGATATGCGTGACACACTGGATGCTGCCGTTCATACATTCTTCGACTAATTCTACACAAAAATGGTAGTTACATGAGCATTCAACTTGATGACTACCGTGAAATCCTGGAAAAGACTTCTCCAGAGCTGAAAGAAACTCTGGACGCTACATTTCACGAAGCCGGTCGTTACATGTCTCCTGCGGGGCTTCAAGATTACCTTGAAGGTGCCAGGGGGCTGTGTGAATTGGGGCGTGGATCTGATATTGTGGTCAGCTATATTGAAAACATACCCGCAGTTACCAGGGAGTGCGGAGAAGACATTATCCGGGAATGTATCAGTTCAGCCATGAAGCTGGCTTCAATGACTTCCGGAGAGGTAATCTCCTTATTATTTTCCACCTTGCCTGCCGCGTCACGCCGTCTTGGGGACCCGGAACTTTTAAGGGGATATTTCAGCCTCATCCATCGCTTGGCAGCAAAGGCTCCTCGAGGATTACGCCCCATGCTGGGCAGCATTGATGATTTGCTCTCTAAACTCACTTTATCCGGACTGCGCCGCTGGTCAGATTTTGGTTCAGTTGCGTATCGGCGAGACCTGCCGGGGCAAGTAGCTTACTTTGGTCTGAAGACTGAAGACAGTCGCGCGATTCTGAAAAAAGAACGCAGCGGCACTCTTTTCATCAACGCCCAGCGCAAACTGAATTTCTACCTGCGTGCATTATGGGCCAGGGATTTCTTTTTACGTCCGGCAGACACCAGTCACATCGGCTTCCGTCCTTATCTTGAGAACCGTGTACTGCACCTGCCTGATGCAGTGAATGATAAATTTGTAAAAGACATTGATCTTTATAGGGCAATTGCTGCACACATGGCTGCTCATCTGGTCTATACACGTGAACCGTTATCAGCAGAAAACTTGTCTCCTGCCCAAAGATTCATGGTCGGTTTTGCAGAAGACGCAAGGGTGGAGTATTGTGCAAAACAGGATTTCCCAGGTCTTGCAAAATTATGGCGTTCCCTGCATTGTCAGCACAAGGAAAACCCGGAACATATCTCTATCCTGCTGCTGGAACGTTTAGCATTAGCTTTGCTGGACAGTTCGTTTGTTGTAAATGATGCAGGAATCGATGCCATAGCAAAGCAGTTCCATTCGGATGTTGAGTCAAATAAAAATGATCAGCATTTTTCCTGGAATTTAGGTTTGGAGATATTTAATAAACTTGCAGCACGCAAGGATGTTCCGAGCCTGCGTCTGCTGGAATCAATCCGTATCCCCTATAGAGATGACAACCGCTTTATTTGGGACTTCGATGAATTTACATGGCACAACGATATTGAATATGTACCCTCAAATCGTCGGCAAGTGCGAAAGCGTGTCAGCCTGATGGAGTTCGTCAACGAATTGGATGTAGAAACTGCAGGTGATGATGCACAGGAAATATGGACTTTACCTACTGAACTCTTTCCTTATGAGGATCAGGGGATCAGTTTCAACCAGATGGAGGGTAAGGAGCCGATAAGCGACCCTTTTCATTATCCGGAATGGGATTACCAGGTGCAATTGCACCGACCTGATTGGGTTACAGTCTACGAACGCGGATATCCAATTAGCAACATGGAAGACATTGATCAGATTTTGTTAGAGCATAGGCCTATAACTTCACGTATTAAACAAATTGTTGACCGCCTGCGTCCGGAGGGTATGGTTCGTCAGCGCAAGCTTGAAGATGGAGATGAGATTGACATAAATGCTGCTGTGGAAGCCATAACTGACATTCGCATGGGTAATCAACCTGATCCCAGAATAACCTTGAAGAATATGATCAACAGTCGTGATCTGGCGATCATTATTTTGCTTGACCTCTCTGAGTCGACTAATGAAACACTATCTGGCTTAGAGAAAACCGTTTTGGAACTCACAAGGGAAGCCAGTGTTTTAGTTTCAAGGGCAATCTCCGGAATAGGCGATGCTTTTGCCATACACGGATTTGCTTCAGATGGACGGCATGATGTACGTTATTATCGTCTGAAACGATTTAATCAAGCATTTGATGATGAAGCAAAGGGACGTCTTGCGGGTATGAAAGGTGGTTTATCAACTCGTATGGGAGCTGCCATGCGCCATGCAGGATACCATCTTTCACGTCGTTCGGAAAAACGAAAAATGCTGCTTATCGTGACCGACGGAGCCCCGTCTGATATTGATGAAAGAGACCCTCAGCATTTACGCATGGATGCCAAAAAAGCTGTTGAGGAACTGAACACTCAGGGCATTATATCTTACTGTCTGACATTGGACCACAGTGCAGATCATTATGTGCAAAGAATTTTCGGACAAAACCATTATACAATCATAGACAATGTCAGTCGTTTGCCTGAAAAGCTGCCGACACTTTTTGCTTCATTGACTAGCTGATTGAAAAATCTTATACTTTTTTATCATCAGGAAAATCATAATCGAGTTCTTACTTGCTTTCTTTAAAGAAATACATGCCACTGATGCATTTTAACCTCAACCATTTCATGAGATTCACAAAGTGAATAATATTAAAATTTCACCCTCTATACTTTCCGCTGACTTTTCATGTTTAGGAGAACAAGTACGAGAAGCGGAAGAGGCGGGAGTTGATTATATCCATGTGGATGTGATGGACGGCCATTTTGTTCCGAACATTACCATCGGTCCATTGATTGTTAAAGCATTACGTCCTGTTACCAAGCTGCCGCTTGATGTGCACTTAATGATTGAGAATCCTGAACTCTATATAGAAGATTTCAGTAAAGCAGGAGCTGATATAATTACAGTGCACCAGGAAGCAACCCCACACCTGCACCGTACTATTCAGCAAATACATGATTTAGGCATCAGGGCCGGTGTAAGCATCAACCCTTCTACTTCTGTCAACACTTTAGATGAAATCATCTGTGAGGTGGATCTTGTGCTGGTTATGTCAGTCAATCCAGGATTCGGTGGACAGTCTTATATTCCTTCATGCACCAGCAAAATCCGTAAGCTGCGTGAAATGCTTGACAACTGCGGTTCATCAGCTGACTTAGAGGTGGATGGCGGAGTCAATGTAGATACAGTCAGTGAGGTTATTAGTGCGGGAGCAAACGCATTTGTTGCAGGTTCTGCAGTTTTCAACAACAAAAACAGTGTTGCAGAAAATGTAAGGGCTCTTCGTGAAAAGATAAAATCTTCCTGAATACATACCCTTTTTCTTATTTCCGGGATTGAAAAGACTGGAACATTTCCCTTAAATCAGGGATAGTCAGCAGCAATAATTGAGTTACTGCACCAGAGGCTTCTATGTTGTCCTTGCTGTTCCGGATTCCATGGTATCAAATTCTCCCTTAAATCTTGTTATCGCAGACAAGAATACACTGCTTCTTAAAGGTTTGACAGAAATGTTCAAGCAGGATGAACGATTTAATGTGCGTGCCACTGCCACTGATGGTGAGCGTTTTTTGGAACTTGTAGATCGTGTGATTTTTGATATTGGAATCATCGGCTGGAAAATGCCTTTTTCTGATGGGAGACAGGTTCTTACCAATCTTCGTGAACGAGAAAGTTCAATCAGAGTGGTAGTTTACAGCGGAGCCAATGTTGCCAGACACGTGCGTTCATTGGGAGGCGCAGGTTTTTATTCAAAATCAAAGCCGCCTGAAGGCTTAATTGATGTAATTTGTCAGGTGGGGCAGGGAAACAGCATTTTCCCCTATGAAAAACAACAGGCTAAAAATGATGAAAGGGTCTCAAGCTTAACTGTTAGAGAACTGGATATTCTTGAAGTTCTTGCACAGGGTCACGCCAACTGGAAAATTGCCAAAATATTTAACATTTCCACGAACACAGTTAAATTTCATCTGAAAAATATTTATGAAAAAGTTCATGTGGACAATCGAACACAGGCTGTTGCTTTCTACAACCAGTTTTATAAAGAGGATGAATGATCACGGGAATCTGCTTTACTCGCGGCGTTCTCCTATTTTTTCATCCGGACGCGTGACCTCACTAATCCGTACACCGTAACGCTCATTAACAACCACTATTTCTCCACGAGCCATTAGTCTTCCTCCTACCACGACATCCATTGGCTCCCCTACAATTTTATTAAACTCTAAAAGGTTGCCTTTCTTAAGATTAAGCACTTTTTGCACAGAAATCTGGGTTCGTCCAATTTCAGCAATTATCAGCAAAGGTACATCTTCAATGAACTTGGAAGAATGATAGATAGCATCATCATTCTCTGCATCAAATCCTAACATTTGTATTTCCTCTGTATACTTGATTTATTATGGTTGCCATTGAAGATCATAATGATTGTACTCCAGTTTTTTTGGCATGACGGCTCTATAGCTTCTGAAAAAAAATGTGCAGATTTTGTGCCTCTTTCTGAATCATTGAAAGGGTATCATACAAGATTTTCCATGATGTATTGACGACGGTCCGCGGTATTATTCCCCATATAAAAGTTCAGCAAATCTGGAATTTCGTGGGTATGCTCAACACCAACTGGAACTGCCCGCATGTTTTCTCCTATAAACTGTCCAAATTCTTTTGGTGAAATTTCACCAAGTCCCTTAAAGCGGGTTATTTCACAATGAGCCCCATTTTGTAATTTTTGAAAAGCTTCGTTTTTTTCATTCTCACTATAGCAGTAAAGTGTTTTTTTCTGGTTACGTACACGAAAGAGTGGTGTTTCAAGAATGTAAATATGTCCCTGCAAAACAAGAGGTTCGTAATATTGTAAAAAGAAGGTAAGCAGCAAATTGCGGATGTGCAGGCCGTCCACATCTGCATCTGTGGCAATTACAACCTTGTTATACCGTAAATCCTCAATTGAATCCTCAATCCCAAGTGCTTTCATGACATTGTAGAGCTCAAGATTTTTGTAAAGCGCTTCTTTGCCCTGTCCGTGACAGTTAAGCGGTTTCCCCTTGAGACAGAATATTGCCTGCGTATAAACATCGCGTGCGCTGATCATGCTTCCACCGGCAGACACGCCCTCAGTGATAAAAACTGTACTTTCCTCCGCGGCTTCGTTTTTATCGCCCAGGTGATATTTACAGTCTTTAAGATTTGGAATCGTCAGCGCTGATTTTTTTGCGTTGTCTCTGGCGGCCTTTTTAACATTGCTCAATTCCTTGCGGATTCGCTCATTAGCCTGTATTTTTTGTTTAAGCGGTTCTGCTACTTCGGGATGCTTATAAAGATAATCAACAAAGGTGTCTCGAACCAATGGCATCATCCAGGATCGCAGATCGGAGTTTCCTAATTTGTTTTTAGTTTGAGACTCAAAAACCGGTTCCTGCAATTTTATGGCTACCGCACCGACAATCCCGTCTCTGACATCCGGACCTTCAAAACCTGAATTGAAAAATTGGTTGACTCCCTTGAGGATACCCTCTCGAAAAGCGGAAAGGTGAGTGCCGCCGTCGTTTGTGTGATGGCCGTTGACGTAGCTGTAATATTCCTCACCGTATCGTTCAGTGTGTGTAAATGCCATTTCCAACTGTCCGGATTGGCAGTGAACGATTTGATAAAGATTCGCGTCATTTACTTCTTCCTGCAGTAAATCCAGCAGTCCATTTTCCGATTTAAACTTTTCACCGTTTAAGGTGATTGTCAGTTTCCGGTTAAGGTAGGCATAATTCCAGAGTTGTTTCCGGATTGTGCCGAGGTCATAGCTGTAATTTGGAAAAAGTTTTGTATCTGGAATGAAACTGATTTTTGTGCCGTTGCTTTGATTGGTGTCTTGAGTAATCGGTTTAGTTTCCAGTTCTCCAGATTTAAACCGTGCCGAAAACTGTTTCTTTTCACGATAGGAAGAAACCTCGAAATGTTCTGAAAGCGCGTTGACTGCTTTTGTGCCCACACCGTTCAGACCCACACTGAATTGAAAAACCTCATCATTGTATTTCGCTCCGGTGTTGATGATGGAAACACATTCAACCACCTTCCCCAGAGGAATTCCGCGCCCGAAATCACGGATATTAACTGCTCTATTGTCGATACGGATGTCGATGCGTTTACCAAAGCCCATGATAAATTCATCTATCGAGTTATCAACAATTTCTTTCAGCAGCACATAAATGCCGTCACTGGGGTGGGAGCCGTTGCCCAGGCGGCCAATGTACATGCCGGGGCGTAAACGGATATGTTCAAGGGAAGAAAGCGTGAGTATTTTGCTTTCGTCGTAAATCGTCTCTTTTAGTGTGGTCATTGTCTATCCTTGACTAATTCGCATTCCATGCCTTTCCTCAACTCTTCAAGTCAGAGGCGTTGACAGTACAAACAACAGTTCGTCTGCACAGTAACACTCATTGTATGCAATCATCATGAAATTGTCAAAACAGGCATTATGAACTTTTATAATATTGTTTGATGTTTACAATTTGAATCAATCAATGAGATGATTAAAACTTACCTTTTAACATAAATAATTTTTTTTCACCTAGTCGGTGTGGCAGGGGAAACAAAAAGAATTAGGCACTAAAATAGGTAATTTGAAGGTGAGTTTGTCCAATACTTTATTGCCAATGAACTTATCACTCAGTGATTTTTATCTACTAAAGAATAAAGCTCAGTAAAATATAGCGGTGAGACTGGAGAAGAATCTAAGAAACAATAATATAAAAAAGTTGGCCGGTAATTATTTCGATATCCTGATCATTGGTGGAGGCATCAACGGCGCGGTCGCGGCTGCATCGCTTTCAGCAAGAGGTGCCCATGTTGCTTTAGTAGATAAAGGCGACTTTGCAGGTTTTACCAGTCAAAATTCCTCAAACCTTGTATGGGGCGGTATAAAGTACATGGAAACCTACGAGTTTTCCCTTGTGCGAAAACTTTGCATGTCGCGCAACCATCTTCTCCGTTCTTACCCTTCCGCGATTAAGGAAATACGTTTTTACACTAATCTGGAAAAAGAATTTCGCTATTCATCACGCATGCTTTATTGGGGTGCGCTGCTTTATTGGGTGATAGGCAATTTCTTTACACGTGCACCGCGTTTGTTGACTCCACAACAGATTAATCAAGACGAGCCTGTGATCAACACAGCAGACAGCATTGGCGGTTTTGAATATTCTGACGCATTTCTCTACGACAATGACGCGCGTTTTGTCTTTAATTGCATTCGCTCTGCTCTTGACTACAACTGTACTGCAGCCAATTATGTGGAATCTTTGGGCAGCGTCTGGAATGATCAAGGTGAATGGGTAACTAAGCTTCGTAACAACAGGAACAAAGAAGAATTTGAAGTAAGGAGCAAGATCATCATCAATGCGTGCGGGCCTTATGTTGATCAGCAAAATCAATTTTCTGAACAAACAACTTTACACCACCATGTCTTTTCAAAAGGAATTCATCTGATTGTTCCTAAAATCACTGAAAATGAAAGAGTGCTTACTTTTTTTGCTGATGACGGACGTTTGTTTTTCGTTATACCGATGGGAGGGCGGACGATGATCGGTACAACGGATACCCGTGTTTCTTCACCGGATACAAAGGTTACTCCGGAAGATCGGCAATTTGTTCTGGATAATATAAACAAACGTCTGGATTTACCCCAACCTTTGAATGAAGGCGATATTATTTCTGAACGTTGCGGAGTGCGACCATTAGTGGTGGCAACCGGGGAGAAAAATAACAGTGATGAAGACTGGACCAAACTCTCGCGTAAACACGAGATTGATGTCAACTATGAGAAACGACACATAAGTATATTTGGGGGAAAACTTACAGACTGTATCAATGTTGGTGAAGAAATATGTGAGACTGTTAAACAATTGGGATTATCCCTTCCGAAACAAAATCATAAATGGTACGGAGAACCGGACGAGAAAATACATGATGAGTACCTTAATAATGTTCATTCCATCAAACTGGATGAATTAACTTCTATCGGAGCTTCTGAAGCGCTATCCACACGTCTTTGGCGACGCTACGGCACGCAGGCTTTCGGTCTACTGGAAAACATCCGGGAGAATCGGGATATAGCGGAACCTTTGATAGAGGGCACTGATTATGTAAGATGCGAACTGACTGAGGCTGCTGAACGCGAAATGATCGTTACTCTGGAAGATTTTTTAAGACGACGCTCCAAGCTGGCTTTGGTGACCCGCCA
>ERZ651768.599-NODE-599-length-26944-cov-25.062195_pt1 | contig 26944 bp, 25 predicted proteins | sample MGYA00514754_ERZ651768 | MGnify/ENA metagenome assembly ERZ651768
CCAACTCCGGCTCCGGTGTGGCGGACATCCATACGTTTTTCGAAAAGTGCAAGTAGCGAGAGGAAAATCATGGCTTGTGCCAAGCTAAAAGCCAGGACAGGAGGCAGGAGCAAAAGCTTAGGCTTTTTACCAATGTCAACATTCCCAGTGAGAAGACTGTCAGCAGCATTCCGGAAGAGACGACTGGTAAGTAGACTATACTGTCGATCAAAGGGGCTTCACACGGATGAGACATGAGATGAGTCAATTCTTGCGTTGTAAAAAAACCCGACCCACAAAATCGAAATCCCGCTTTCCAGTGCATACAATGGCAAAAAGTTTTTAGCAGCGTAAAAACTAAGACAAACAACACATTCCAAAATTCCAGCAAACCAAAGTTCTGGTGTTTGTAGTCCGGCTCGGAAGGCCTCTGAAGTTTATCGCCGCGAGGAATGTGAAGTTTTTGCTGAACAGTAGATTTTTTCAGTAAAACCACAGTGAGCATTGCGCAGGAACTGAGCAGGCCAATTACCGCGATGGATGAAGTCTAGTCTTCTCTGAGCATTTGTCAAGAATATTCTTGCTTTTTCAAGAGTTGACTCCCTGAACTTTAAACGTAATTTCATTTTCAATTGACAAAATTCATTTTTTAATAGATAATTAGCATGCTATTTAATGTTCTTTTTGAAGCATGAAGATTCAGTCGGACCCATTTTATGGGATGGCATCCTGTGAATTTTTCAATGAGAGCGAACTGCTGAGAAGTATTTCTTATCAAATTATTGTTATTCTATAGTCCTCCAAAGGTGCCATCTGAAGGGAAAAGAAAGAATATGCCAGGAAAATCTACAATAAAACATAAAGTTTGCCGTGCATTAGGTGTCAACCTGATAGGCAGTCCAAGCGCAGCGCTTACTTTGAGCCGTCGTCCTAACAGACCAGGACAGCATGGTACGAGCCGTCAAGCTAAAGTATCCCCTTTTGGTCAACAGTTGAAGGAGACACAAAAACTGAAAGCTTTTTATGGAATCAGTTCTAAACAGCTGCGTCTTTATTACGAAAAAGCAGCAAGAGTCCGTAAGCAAACCAACGTTGCACTTGTACAAACTCTTGAAACACGTTTGGACAACATGACCTACCGTATGGGTTTTGCGGGAACTTTACGCGCAGCCCGACAAATGGTTGTTCACTGTCATATCACTGTGAACGGAAAAAGAGTCAATAAACCAGGTTACCAGGTCAGTCCCGGAGACATCGTTCAACTGAAGGAGAAAAGTCAAAAAATAGACAGATACAAGGATTGGTACAATTTCTTTGAGCAGAAGTTAGGTTATGTACAGCGTGACACAAAGAATTTTTCCGGTACACTTGTGCAGATTCCGGAGCGCGAGGAAATACCCATTGAAGTAGAAGATCACCTTGTAGTCGAGTTTATGGCTCGCTGATTTTTTTCATTTATCAGCTGGTTTCTCTCGATGGCAGCCAGCAGCAAGTAGTTTCTCTCAAATCCAGGCCCACCTCTCTACCCTCTAACATCGGTTCACAAAAAACGGTAACTTGTTTTGAAAATCGAATCATGAAAAACTCAAAACAAATTCGACAAGAATTCATTTCCTTTTTTGAAGATCGAGGACATCGTTTTGTGCGCAGTGCACCGGTCGTACCCCATGACGATCCCACTTTGCTCTTTTCGAATTCAGGAATGGCACAGTTTAAAGAAGTATTTTTAGGGACAGGTGTGCGGGAATACAATCGTGCGGTCAACTCTCAAAAATGCATTCGAGCCAGTGGTAAACACAACGACCTTGAAGATGTAGGTCATGACAATTACCATCACACTTTTTTTGAGATGCTCGGCAACTGGTCTTTTGGCGATTATTTTAAAAAAGAGGCTATCGAATGGGCATGGGAATTAATGACAGAAGTTTGGGGGCTTCCAAAAGACAAATTATGGGCCACAGTTTTTGAAGGCGGAGACGGTGTGGAAGCCGATGAAGAAGCGGAAACCCTTTGGCGGACTTTCACAGAGATTAATCCGGAACAGGTTTTACGTTTTGACAAAAATGATAATTTTTGGGAAATGGGCGATGTTGGTCCTTGTGGTCCATGTTCTGAACTGCACATAGATTTAGGTGATGGGACATGTCCACTTTCTGAAAAACATGATTGTTCTGTCAACCTAGAAGGCTGTTGGCGTTTTGTAGAACTTTGGAATTTGGTGTTTATACAGTATCAGCGTTTCCCAGATGGACACCTCGAACCATTAGCGGCCCAGCACGTTGACACCGGCATGGGCTTGGAGCGAGTTTGCCGTGTTCTTCAGGGTGTAAACTCCAATTACAGTACAGACCTTTTCACGCCAATTTTGGCAGGCATCAGCGATGTTACAGGAAAGACGGATTCTGGCGGGGAAGTAAGTGTTGCATTTCGTGTGATTGCTGACCATTTGCGCTCACTGAGTTTTGCCATTGCAGATGGCGCCTTGCCTTCCAACGAAGGACGCGGTTATGTTTTGCGACGGATGTTACGGCGGGCGACGCGTTTTGGACGAGTTCTAAATATGCATGAACCGTTTATTTACAAGCTGGTGTCCATTCTTGCTAATGTGATGGGTAATGCTTTCCCGGAAATTCAAAAACAGCAAAAACATGTTCAAAATGTAATTCAAGCTGAAGAGGCCAGTTTCGGTTTGGCCCTTGATCGTGGTCTTGAAATATTTGAAAAAATGGCTGCAACTTCAAAAACAAAATCTACAAAAATGCTATCCGGAGAAGATGCTTTTAAACTTTACGATACCTACGGTTTTCCGGTTGATTTAACACGGCTGATGTGTGAAGAACGTGGCTTTGGAGTGGATGAAACTCTCTTTGAAAAATTAATGAAAGAACAACGTACCCGCGCCCGCGAATCCGGGAAATTTTCGCAGGCACTCAATGAGTGGACGGAAATTTCAAAAGGTGATGACTCAAAATTTGTGGGTTATGATACCTTCCGGACAGAATCAAAATTGCGACGTCATTCCCGCAATGAAGAGGGACAATGGCAGTTTATTTTGGACATCACTCCCTTTTATGCAGAATCCGGTGGACAGGTTGGCGATCACGGGACATTGGAACAAACTGGTGGCATCGGTGGCGACAGAAAAACTTGGAACGTGGTAGATGTGCAGAAGCAAGGCGATTCAATCATCCATTTTTGTGAAGCAGGAAATTCCGGTGGCAGCAACGCTGCTCCGAATAATTCCACGATGAATGCCACTGTTAATGAAAAATTACGTTTATCGACGACCAACAATCATACCGCTGCTCACTTGATGCACGAGGCCTTACGTCAAGTTTTGGGTGAGCATGTTACCCAGGCTGGATCGTTGGTAAATCCGGAAATACTGCGCTTCGACTTCACGCATTTTGAAAAAGTTAGCGAGGGTCAACTTGAAGAAATTGAAAATATTGTCAATTCAGTAATACGCGAGAATATGCCCACTGAAATTTACGAAACACCATTTCAGGAAGCAATTGATTCCGGAATCACCGCCCTGTTTGGGGAAAAATACGGAGATCAGGTACGTGTTGTAAAAATTTCTGATTTTTCAGAAGAACTTTGCGGGGGCTGCCATGTTAAAGCCACCGGACAAATCGGGCAGTTTCGCATAGTCTCCGAAGAGGCCATTGCTTCCGGTGTGCGGCGAGTTGTGGCTGTAACCGGTCGGCAAGCTGAGTTGATGAACCAGGAACACGGTCGGGTTGCCCGCTCTTTGCGACAATTGATGAATGTGCCTGAAGCACAAGTTCCGGAGATGGTCGAAAAGCTCGCTGAAGAAAAACGGCAATTGGAAAAAGAACTTCAAACTTTGCGGAGCGAAACTGCTCTTGCCGGAGTTTCCGGGTTGCTCGCACAGGCAGAAGATGTGGAAGGTGTGTTGGTTTTGGCCAAAGAAATTGAGGCAGATTCGGCTGATACTCTCCGCAACGTGGGAAAAGCAGTCCGGGGACAAATTCCCTCCGGTGTAGCCTGGTTGGCTGCAACAGTGGACGAAAAAAGCACCTTGCTCTGTGTTGTTTCCGACGATTTGATTCAACGGGGATTTAAGGCTGGTGAATTGGTGAATGCCGTTGCAGAGCTTGCAGAAGGCCGTGGTGGAGGAAAGCCAAACATGGCGCAAGCAGGCATCAAAGCACCAGAAAAACTTGCTGGGGCATTGGCAACAGCACCTGATATCGTGCGTGAAAAACTTGCAAATTAACTGATGCGCTACGAAACCTTCATAGGCAAACGCTATCTCTTCTCTCCTCGCCGGGATCGTTCAATATCAATCATCACCTGGATTTCGATTGGCGGTGTGGCTTTGGGAGTGGTTGCACTTATTGTTTCAACTTCAGTGATGAACGGTTTCCGTACAAATTTGCGGGATGCAGTGACTGGATCCTTACCGCACATCACAGTGTTTGCCTGGGATGATGCAATGAAAAACTATTCTGGACTCCAGAAACGTTTGGAGGAGCACCAGGAAGTAAAGGGTGTTGCACCGTACATTTTCAAGCAGGCCCTGCTCACCGGGCGGAAACAGCCCAAGGGGGCTCTTCTTCGTGGTATTGATCCTGAACAGGAATCGGACGTTACAAAAATTTCCTCATTCCTGCGTGAAGAAGTGTACGGCTTTGCGCCATCTCAGGAAAAACAAGCGCTGATTTCCGCAAAACTGCTTCAGCGGCTTTCACATCCTGACGCACGGAGTAAACGTCTAAAAGACGGAATTATTTTGGGGGCAAAATTAGCGCGGCAACTGGAAGCAGGCGTTGGAGATACTGTCAAGTTGGTTTCCTCAGAACAACGCATGACTCCAATCGGCGATGTCCCCCGTATCAAAAAACTGGAGGTGATCGGAATCTTTGAATCCGGAATTTCTGGTTATGATGAAGTACTGGCTTTTATTGATTACCGGCTGCTGCAAAAAATTTACCGCATGAACGAAAAGATAACCGGTCTGGGGGTGCGTATTAGTGATCCGGGAAATGCTCCGGAAATATCCATGGAACTGTCGGAGCTAAGTGAGGAATATGTAGTCAGCAATTGGGCTGATGAAAACAAAAGTATTTTTCAGGTGATGAAACTTGAAAAAATTGGTCTGTTTCTGATTCTCACATTGATCATTGTCGTGGCTGCTTTTAATATCATCAGTTCTCTGATTATGCTGGTTTTGGAAAAATCCCGAGAGATTGCAATCCTCAAAGCACTTGGTGCAAAAGACTCTGGGATCCGGCGCATATTTTTCTTCCAGGGATTAGTGATTGGTTCGCTGGGAACTATCAGTGGAGTGTTGGTTGGGTTGGCAATCTGCTGGGGTCTGATGACCTTTGATATTATAGATATTCCTGCCGGAGTCTATCCTGGTGGAGACAGGATTCCGATTTTGATTGATTGGATGGATGTCATCATAACAACAGTAGCCTCTTTTTTGATTTGCATGCTGGTTACCCTTTTTCCGTCTACAAAAGCTTCCCGCCTCAATCCGGTAGATCCTCTGCGATACGAATAAATTGTTTGACGGCAGGATGTTTTGGAAAAAAACTTGTTTTTATGATGTTTATACGCCAATATTAGCGTGTTATGGTTTACTGACAGATCATTAAAACTTTAAACGGGTGAAAAACACTTGACAGATTTTTTAACATTAAGGAGTAGTCGATGACTTATACTGTAACTGAAAACTGCAACAATTGTAAATATACGGATTGTGTAGAAGTGTGCCCTGTGGAAGCCTTTCACGAGGGGCCGACTATGTTGTACATCAATCCTGAAACATGCATTGATTGTAATGCCTGCGTTGAAGAGTGCCCGGTGGAAGCAATTTACGCAGACGTGGATGTTCCGGAGAAATGGGAAAGTTACACAGCGTTAAACGAAGAAAAATGCGAAGAGTATCCAGTCATCGTAGAAGCAAAAGATCCTCTCTCCACAGCACGTACCCTTGAAGAAATCCTTGCTGCTGAAGGCTAAGCTGATTAGTTGAGAATGGATCATCTCCGTTGATACGAACCACTTATTAAGCTGATCAATCAACTGAATTTGTTCAGTAATAATTCTACATCAGCATTCTTTGACAAGCATTGATCAATACTGAATTTTAACACAATCAAAAGCGACCCATGGCCGTACCAAGAAGAAAAACCTCTCGAAGCCAACGTGACCACAGGCGGGGACACATCAAAATTCCAGAATCGGCACTCTCAGAATGCACGAACTGTCATGCACTGATCCGACCCCATCGAGTTTGCCCTGAATGTGGTTTTTATAAGGGTGTTGAAGTCGTTGAAGTTAAAGCATCTTGAGCTGTTTTTTCTGCTCTTTCACCGATCAACAGCAAACCAGGATAAAATATGGCAATTGCAGTTGACGCTATGGGAGGAGATAGCCCACTCGCTGTGCAGATTGAGGCTGCTGTTCGGGCCATCAGAGACTTTGCTATTGAAGTTGTTTTGGTTGGGGCAGAAGATCAAATCAGTAAGACATTAAAACAGCACAGCTACGATCAACACAAACTGCGTATCGTTAATTCCACTGAAATAGTGGAGATGAACGAGTCCCCTGCCCAGGCTCTGCGCCAAAAGAAAAACTCATCCATTAGAGTTGCCGTTGATCTTGTGAAAGCAGGTGAGGCAGAAGCCATCGTCAGCGCTGGAAATACCGGTGCTTCAATGGCTATCGCCAAGTTTGTTTTCAAATCAATTGAAGGAATTGAGCGCCCTGCAATTGCGACACTCATGCCATCTGTTCATCGCAATCATCCCTTTGTTCTCCTGGACATAGGCGCAAACACAGATTGCAAACCACTTTACCTTCTTCAGTTTGCCTTAATGGGTGATGCCTACGCACGGACGTATTTGCATTTGGAAAATCCGCGTGTTGCTTTGCTTAACAATGGAGAGGAAGAAGGCAAGGGTTATCTTGAACTCAAGGAAACCTATGATCTCCTGAAACAAAGCACACTCAATTTTGCAGGAAACATTGAGGGTAAGTCAATGTTCAGGGACAGAGTGGATGTAGTGGTTTGCGACGGTTTTGTCGGTAATATTGCACTTAAAGTTGCAGAAGGCACTTTCGATTTTGTGCGCAGTGTCCTTCGTGAAGAGGTAAAGAGTTCGTTGCTCTCAAAATTAGGTTATCTGGCAATGAAGGGCCCTTTCAGGGCACTTGGAGAAAGGGCTGACTATTCAGAAGTTGGAGGGGCACCTTTACTGGGGGTAAATGGCGTCGTGATTATCTGTCATGGTAATTCAAAGGTCCATACATTCAGAAATGCGATCAAACATGCCCAAGAATGTGCAGAACAGAAACTGAACGATATAATTGCCGGTGAAGTATTAGAAAATCTGGAAGTCATCAACCAAGCAAAAAGTCTGAATGAAGAAGAGTAGGAACATTTAATTGGTTTTCCGGTGCTCTTCAATTTGTTCTTTGATATATACCTCACAATCATCCCATGACATTTCTTCTCGCTTCAATCTTTCATAAAGCGTAAAAATCACCTGAAATTCCCCAAGCAGAGGAAGTCCTGTTTTCTCTTGTGAGGGAAGCATCTTGTGCCTCAGGAGATTCAGAGTATAGACGCTTTCCTTCAAGCGGTTTAGGGTTAGTGTTTTTTGCCTGTAGTCATGCAGCAGATAGCAAAAGATAAAGATCCCGCCATCATCTAAATCTCGAGTCCAGCCCCAGTCGTCTGTTTGAAACTCTACTTTGTTTTCAAGCAAGTCTCTTCCTTCGCTGACAACCTTTGAAAATTCAACATCCTCCTCCAAAACTGGAGACTTGATGTTATTTAAATTACCTTTTGAAGAAGAGGACATGAAAAGGCAGGTTATTATGAGGATGCTAAAAAGTATTATGGGAAAACCGTTTCCATGTTTCCTGGAGACGGCAGAAGTATTAACCTGTGAAGAACGGAGATTCGCCTTCTGAGTGATCAGTGACGTCATAAACTCCGGCCAGGTCCGGAATAGCCTCCTTGAGCATCACCTCTACTCCTTGTTTGACAGTAGTGTCGATCATACTGCAGCCCTGACATCCACCACCAAAACGTACGTAGGCAGTGCTGTCCTTAATTCCTTCCAGCATGACATTCCCGCCGTGTGAGGCAAGCATCGGATTGACCTGTTCATCTAACATGAGCTTTATCTGATCTTCCAGTGAGCCGCTTAGTTTGCTGATTGAGAGATGAGGATTTCTGGGTTCCAATTCTCCTTCTTCGTTAATTTCAATAATGGTTCCCTCCAGATACGAGGCAGTTTTTCGCTCCGAAAATATTTTAATTCCGTTGACAGTAAACTGAATGCTTCCTTCAAGAGAAGAATCTACTAATTCAAGCCGATAATTTGCTTTTAAAGGAGAAGTTGGTTCAATAACAATTTGAACACCAGCCTGTGCATCAGAGTTTTTGAGTTGTTCAACAAGCTGCTTGGTTGCGGTTCCTGTGATGGTCAAATATGTGGTATCAGCACTGCTGAAAAGAGCTTCGTAGGAATCTGTATAACCAAAAGAGTCAAAGCCATTGTCATACAGTATTTGAGCTGCAGTGAGGACCTCTCCATCTTCACCACCGTAAAGCAGGATATCTCCGGCAAAAGGCATTTGATAAATGGAGTTTTCAAAATGTTCGATGGGCAAACTATGTGAACCGGGAATATTCTCTGACTCGTGTGCTTCAGAACTGCGCAGATCGAAAACATAGGGTCGTTTGGAGGTACGGCGTTTCTCAAAAAACTCACGCGGACTCAGGCGGTAATCCGCAATATTGAAATCGGTGCCGTCAGTTAGATCTTCAAATTTAAACATGGGAACCTCCATTGGAATTGAGTTTTTCACCAAGACCGGTAAGCTGAACCCTTTGTCTTATGTGACTAAATATTGACAGTTAATTTTATACCAACTTCCCTAACCTGTCAAATTATGGAAAACATAATTAGAATGGAGAAGGTAAAACGTCCTTGGGTCGTGGCACACAGGGGTTATCGGGGGCTATATCCCGAGAACACACTGGCGGCTTTTGAGGCAGCAATTGCTGTCGGTGCAGATATGGTTGAACTGGATGTTTGTCTGACACGTGATCGTGTTCCGGTAGTAATCCATGATAAAACGTTGTATAGAACTACGGACGGCAAAGGGTTGGTGTCGGAACACTCACTATCTGAATTAAAAGAACTGGATGCGGGGAGCTGGTTCAGTTCAGAATTTAAAGGAGAAGCAGTTCCTACTCTTGAAGAACTGCTGCAGTTAGTCAGAGGCAAAATTTCAGTTAATATTGAGATCAAACAGGATAGTTTTGAATCCCCAGCTCCTCCTGACGCAATTGAGTTTCAGATCTGTGAACTGGTTGAACGGCTGGAGATGGTGGATTCGGTGCTGATTTCAAGTTTTGAGCACTTCATATTTTCCAGAATCCAGCGGTGGTATCGGGACCACGGTAAATCAACTGCGCTCAGGATAGCCCCACTACAGGAAGTGCCTCTTTCGGAAGAATTAGCCTTGGGGCTCTGTCAGCGTCAAAGTGCATATTCATACAATCCTAATGAAAATCATGTTACTCCGTCTCTGATTGAGATTATGAAAGCAGGCGGTTTTCGAATTTTTCCTTATACGATCAATGATGAAAAGCGGATGGAGCAGTTGATTAAGTGGGGGGCTACCGGAATTATTAGTGATGAGCCTGAATTATTGTGGAAAGTTATTCGCAAGCTGAAAGGTGATGAATGAAAAATCACCCCCCTGTTGCAGGTAAGGCATGTAAAGTGCTTCATAGTAACGGTCGAACTGAAGCAAAATGCTTTGACGGATTTACTTAGTTAGTCTGGGTATATTTGATCAAACTTGTCAGCTTTTCATTAGCTTTGCCGCTGCCTACAGTTTTTGCTGCTAACTTGACACCATCCTGCAAATCATCAACCAGTCCTGCTACAACTAATGCTCCTGCCGCATTTGCCAGAGCAATATCACGGGCAGTACCTTTCTCAGCACCAGAAAAAATACGCTCAATTATCTTCGCGCTTTCTTCCGGACTGTTAATTCGGATCTCATCCAGATTCCCTTTTTTTAATCCCAATTCTTTCGGAGTAACCTCGTATTCACGAATCTTTCCGTCACGAAGTTCGGTCACATGAGTAGAAGTTGAAACAGTCAGCTCGCAAAGCCCGTCAAGACCGTGAACCACTAATACACGATTGCTGCCAAGACGTTTGAGTACTTGGGCTAGTTTCAAAGTTAGTTCCTTATTATGTACGCCGATGAGTTGGCTTTTGGCTCCAGCAGGATTGGTCAGGGGGCCGAGTAAATTGAAGACAGTTGGTATACCCAAATCTTTGCGTATCGGCCCGGCAAAGCGCATGGCAGGATGATGATTGATTGCATAGCAAAAACAAATATTCAAATCCTTCAGGCAGCTTTCAACTTCATTTAATTCCAGAGAAATGTTCACTCCCAAAGCTTCCAGTGCTTCAGCGCTGCCACTTTTACGGGTGTTGCTACGGTTGCCGTGTTTAGCTACAACTGCTCCGGCCGCGGCCGCAATGATTGCGGCACATGTTGAAATATTGAAAGTACTGATTCCATTTCCTCCGGTACTGCAGGTGTCAATCGCATTTATTGGCGCTGTAATTCCGGATGCACGCTCCCGCATAGCTAAAGCTGCACCTGCCATTTCCTCGACGCTCACGCCCTTTGCCTGTAACAAAGCCAACAAAGCTGCAGCCTGCACCGAAACAGCATCTTCACTCATAATCCAAAGAATCATTTCTCGTGCTTCCTCAAAGCTAAGTTCTGTCGACGCCAGTAATTTTTGCAGTAATTCTTTCATCTGTTTATTTTAATAATGATTTTGAAGCACCTCTTCAGCCCAGTTCAGGGCTTCAATCGCAAACAGTAACTGATGTTCTTTACGCGTCAGAAAAGGATTAAACTCCAGACACTTGTACCTCACTTCTGATGATAATGCCAGTCCAAGATGACATTGTCCATTTTTCTTACTTCGCCTTTTTTGTGAGAGCGGCCCTGCCATGCCTGTTTCTGCCAGTGCCCAATCAGCTCCAGACTGTTCAAGCATTGCTTGGGCAAGATCTTGGGTTCGTGTCTGGGATAGGCTTGAATCTTCAGACAACTTTCGTCCCAGAAATTGTTTTTGAGCTTCCTGACTATATAGAATACGCCCATCCAGAAAATGCTGTGAAGCTCCAGAATGGCTGGTGAAGGCCTCCACAATTTGTCCACCTGTGCTGGTTTCCACGACGGCAAAGCGGTGCGGTTGTTTTTTTAATGCTAGTTGATCAAGTAATTTCTGCAGCTTTTTTGCGGCTTCTTCCAACAGCACCATCAATTCGTGGCAACGCTGCTGCAGTTCAATTAAGTTTGAATTCTGCAAATCAAAGGGAGGTTTTTTCCATTCGTACAAACTGCTTTGCAAAATCAGTCTGCCAGGATTCTTAGGCAGAAAAGGCTCTAGTTCGTGCCCAGCTTGCGCTGCTCTGCGAATAAGAGTTGATGAAATCAATAAAAATTTTTGCAGCTTTTGTGGAAGCACTGCTGGAGTTATAGGAGTAGCAGTTAGAGTTACATTTCGTTCTTTCTTTATCAACTGTAGAGTTGGCTCTATTTCAACTTCATTCCGAGGTGCGACCAGTAAGTGGCAACTATTCTCAATCTCAGTTAAGTCCTTATCCGTGAAAATTTTTGGATTGAGCATGCGCTTAATCAAATCTGCGCCAACGAGCATTGGGACTTTTTCTATTCCTGAAAAATTTTGAACGTGTTCGGCCAAACGCAGTGGACGATTGAAAGATAATTCGCTTCGTGAAATTGCACAATTATTATTCTGTAATTTTAGGGATGTTCCTGATTCTTCAGCAATTTGTGCGGGCAGTGATTTTTCAGGATCAGACCAGTCAGCCAAAGTGCCCCTTAATATTTCTAGGCGCAAGGCTGCCTCTGGAATTTGCTGCTGTTTGAAAGGATCAGGATGTTGTCCGTTGGAAAGTAAAAATACGATAAGCCTAGTTTCCGGGAATTGTCTCAGAACGCACTCAGCCAATGACAAATGATGGTACCCAGCTGGATTTGCAGTTAAGGGGAAATAAATCGTTGGCATTTTGCCCTCTGCAGCATACATACTCATGATTTTTAATTGACCACAGCATGGAAAAAGTTATTAGTGCTGCATTTATGTTTCTAGAGCTGAAGCCCAAATACTAAGCATGTATAATTATACATTACCGTTCTGGCACTTCTTTTTGCAATAGTTGCAAGTTGAGCATCTTGAGTGTTGCATTGACAGCGGCAATAACTTGATCTGAATCAATTCCGATGGTTTGAAGACGTTTACCGTTTACTTGCCAAGTTATGATTGCTTCAGTGAGAGCATCCGTTTTTCCACCACGTGGAATCCTGATTTGATAATCCACTAACTCTGGAGATTCAAGATGGATTTGTTTCAAGATTTTTTTTATAGCACTCATAAACGCATCATATCCGCCGTTTCCGCTTCCCGCTTCCCGGTACACTTTTGAATCAATTTTAAGATGAATTGTGGCTGTGGCCATTAAGTTTAGCCCACTTGAAATGGAGCAATTCAACAGTTCAATTCTCTGAGTTTCGCTAGTTTCCAGAACATCAGTGATGATGAACGGTAAATCAGCTGCCGTCATTGATTTCTTTGTATCACCCAACTCAACTACACGTTTGAGGACTTTCTGCAAATTTTCATCAACAAGTTGTATTCCAAGCATTTCTAGGTTTTTTGCGAGTGAGGCTTTCCCGCTCATTTTTCCAAGGGCATAGCTCCTCTTGCGTCCAAAACGTTCCGGGATAATTGGATTGTGATACAAATTCCCTTTTTTGTCTCCATCTGCGTGTATACCACTTGTTTGAGTGAAAACATTTTCGCCAACAATTGGAGCATTGTCAGCAAGCCTTTTTCCGGAAAAACTTTCTATCATTTCACTCACCGGCGCAAGATGCGATTCATCTATCGAAAGCTCCATACCGAGTTTGTCATGCAGAACAACTGCAATTTCCGCAAGAGAAGCATTGCCTGCTCGCTCACCCAGGCAGTTCATTGTACAGTGGATGTCTCTAACACCAGCCTTGACTGCATAAAGTACATTGGCCACCCCCAGGCCGTAATCATTGTGCGGATGAAAATCTAAAGTTGCCCACGGAAAACGCTCGATCATGTCTGAAAGACTGGAAAAAACTTCATCCGGTGACAATACACCGAGAGTATCAGGAAGCATGAAATGATTGATGCCTTCATCTTTTAGTGCAGCCATCATCTCGTATACATATTCGGGACTATTGTGATATCCGTTTGACCAGTCTTCAAGATAAACGTTTACATTCAGATTTTTAGAGTGGGCATATTTCAAAGTTTTACGTATATCCGCAAGATGATCCTTGAGAGTTTTTCGGAGTTGATTTTTACAGTGATTTTCACTGCCTTTTGTCAATAAATTCATAACTGTGCATCCAGATTCTTTAATCCAGTCTACGCTTCGTTTATGGTCAATGAATCCTAAAACTTCGATACAGTCCAAAAAGCCATTTTCTTTAGCCCAGGTCGAAATGTTTTGCACAGAACTTAACTCACCTTCTGAAATCCTTGCTGAAGTAACTTCAAGTCGATCAACGCGCAGCTTTTTCAAAAGTGTTTTGGCAATATTGGCCTTCTCCGGTGGAGTGAAAGATACCCCCTGAGTTTGTTCACCGTCTCTAAGAGTAGTGTCCATCAATTGAATTTTATTAGTTGAAGAAGACATAGTGTTTGCTTTGCTGTTTTAAAGACACGGTTAAAAACACGGCAGTTTATTTTCTAGAAAATTTGTGCAAAATAAGACTCCCTGCCAATACAAATGTCAATACTAGATGGATTTCACGGGGGAAATAGAGTACGTCTGTAGCATAAAGCACTAAAGGAATCCCGGTAATTATCAACCCTAAGCCAGTAAAAAACTGGAGAATTCCGGATAACGTTACCAGAGAAAATTTTCGTAGACGATCCGCATGTCCTAGAATATGATCCCAGGCATACATGGGAAAAATAACTAAAAAGAAAAATCCGGCCCAGATATGCAATAAAGACGTTGCTGTAGACTCTTCTGCCCAAGGAAACAGTCTTGGGTACGCCAACAGTATGCCGGAAAGAATCAAAAAAACACAGCTTAAAACAACAAGTTTTCGCAAGGCTTCCGGAAGAATAAAATGAGTTTTTTAGCAATTCTAGAAATGGAATGACATGCAGTACAGAATAGATCAAATGTGAACAAAAGGCAACTTGGAGTGCAGAAAATACAAGTTAGAGCAATTTTAGCTTCTCCAAATCAATCCGTAGTTTTGCTGGATTTTGGAAATGAATCCCGTGGATTCCTAATGCTCTGGCGGCATCTACATTGGCAGATTTATCATCAATAAAAACAGTATGATGTGGAGTCAAATCATAAGTATTCAACAATAATTGGTAAATGTCCGGATCTGGTTTAATTATCCCGCTTTCTCCAGAAATGATTTTTCCATCGAACCAACTTAGAAAATCATAGCGAGCTTCTGCGATAGGATAAGTTTCCGCAGACCAATTACTGAGGATGTACAGCGAGACTTCTTTTGTTTTTAGATCATTTAATACTTCAACAGTCTCTTCTAGGGGACCACCTAGCATTTCTTCCCAGCGTTCAAACCAGTCTCGGATCAGCTCAGAATATTGCGGATATTTTTCCGAAAGTTCGACGATGCCCTCAGAAAAAGGATAACCTGCATCATGTTTGGCATTCCACTCATCATCACAGATATTACCCAAAAACCATTCGACTTCAGTTTCAGTTGGCATTAATTTACGATAAAGATAACGGGGATCCCAGTCAATCAAGACATTCCCAAGATCGAAAACGACGGAGGTGATCAAGACAAAAACAGAAGTTATTGGACTACCGCTGAGCGACAAGGCCGCTTGAACGGTCAAAGTGGGTTGAAACCGAATTTGTAATGGCTTTCGCTATTTGCTGACGTGTTATCGATTTTAACAAATCACGACGATCATGTCGATTATTAAGATTGGCAATTTCCACTAAAACGGATGTCGGCACCTTACTATAGCGAAGAACTGCTGGGAGAGTCTTCTTCCCTCTTCGATACAAATAACCCCTAACAGCTGAGGAAACACGATGTGTACGCAACTTTATTTTACGGAACTCATCGATCATAACTTTGCCGAATGATTTGCTCAGTTTTTCAGAATAGCGATTGTCTCTTGGTTTAAATGTTAATTTGGAAGTGTACTCTTTGCGTTTACGATAAATGTTGTTTTTCAATCGAAAACGTTCCCGCCGCAAGCGACGATCCGGATAGTAAACCATTGCACCACTCAGCGATGAGTGAAGTGCATCGCCGTGGAGGCTGATAAACAAAATATTCTCAGAGGGAATTTTTTTCTTTTTTAATTTTTGATAAATATGATTGACAAGAAAGACACGCATATTAACTCCAATACGGGAATTGCGCGTCAAATAACGAGGTGTGACTAAAAGCCGTTCGTCTCTGTCATGACGATGAGATAAAAAACGAACCGGCTTTTTCTGGTTAGGATCAGCGAGCGTCGGATACACGATGACTCCCTGCTTTTTAAGTAACTTTGACACACGCTTGCTGATGTCGTAAACGAGCTCATCTTCGTAAATGAGGTCTTTATTTTTTCTTGATCCGGCAGAAGCCCCATGATCACCCCCGCCGTGCCCGGAGTCAAGAATCACATGTATTTTATGAACATTATTATTACGGTTGGAACTTGATTTGTTTGCAACTGTTTTCTGTTTAGTTTTACGGTGTTTGGGTATCTTTATTGAAGCAGCAGTTTTTGATGCTTTCTTTTTTGTTGTTTTTTTGGCCACAGCAGAAACTTGTTCGGACAAGGCCTCCTTTGTCTGGTTGCCAAGATATTCTTCACTCAACAACTCCAGAGGAATTTTGATTTTTTGCCGGCTTTGAATTAACTTCGCATCTGGAATGTTATTTAATTTCAGTAATTTGTTTGCAACCTGATTGACCTCCTCGTTTAAGAGGCGTCCTGTAAAACGTATCACGACAGAGGAGTATAATGTCTCTCCAGGTTTCATCTGATAGTTCGCGTAAAATTTGCCTGACTTGTCTTGCTTCAGTTTCAAAGGAGGTTTGACTGCAACTCGACGAAGAGATAATTCTGGACTGATCCACTTCCACGGAATTTTGATGAGATCTCCTTTTTGAAGGATATTTCCATTATTGCGCATTTTATTGTAGCGCACTAAATGTCCGGCCTTGATATCTTTCTTAGTGAAGAGACCAGCAATCATGCTGGTTGTTTCCCAGGCAAAAGTAACGCGATGCTCCCAAGAGTCAACACCAGCTTTGTCTTTGACAAATACGGCTTTCAGGGCAGAGCTACGGACATTCCCGTTAATGACCTTGAGCGGAAAAGTAATGAAGCGATTCCGGTACAGACGGCGGGTTTTACTATATTTCCGGATGGTTTTCAAACTTCTATATTTTGGTACCAGAACTCTTCGTGCCAGACTATAGCCTCCTTCTCCCAGTTGGGGCTTAAGTTTGACAACGATTCGCTTGCCATTCCAACCAACCAGCATTTTTGCATTTCCGGAACTTTGATACTGTAAACGGAAGCTTTTCCATTTTGGTTTTATTGGAGATTTTGCAGGCGCACTTCCCGTCAGTGCGAACAAACTGAATAGAACAAAAGCGGTGATGACAAATTTTAACTTCATTATTTTAGTGCTGGTTGATGATGTTTGTCTGGTAAAGGCTGCCGGTTTGAGGCCGCCCACGGTCTGTTGATGTTTGGCTTTGTGGTGAACTTAATTTATTCCCGGCATTCGTATCTTCAGAAATACGGTAAATACTTGGTACCTGATGCAAATATTCAGGCTGGATCCATTCCAGAGGAATTTTTATCAATTGACCCGGTGAAAGCTGGTGTGCGTCCGCAAGTCCATTTAAAACCAACAAATCACTGGCATTTTGACTTCGGGCGTTATGCTTAGTTTTACCAATGAAACGTATTACTACTGAAGAATAGAGTGTGTCTCCAGGTTGAATTCGATAATAGGCATAGCGCAGTCCGGATTCGTCTTTTCTGATGAAAAGCGGGTCACGCACAGCCAATGGTTTCAGCTCTAAATCGGAACGTAAGCTGTTCCAGGGAATGATTAATTTTTCACCTTGTACGAAATCTTCCCGAGGGGAAATCTGCGTTCCGGGCTTGGTGAAAGATCTTGCAAGCAATTCCGGTGTTTCCCAGTCATAAGTCACCTGATGCTGCCAGCCTCCAAACTCAACACGGTCATATGGAAAAAGTGAGCGTAAGGCCTCACCCTGAATTGCACCTATCAGTAATTCAAATGGAACAGTTAAATATCGTTTATGATTTAAAGGTTTTCCGCCGGTAAATTCTCGTATGCGTAAAAACTGGTGAGAACCGTCCCTTAAAACACGTAACGCCAGCTGATACTCCCCTTCGTTCCTTCTAGGCTTGAGCTGTACAAAGATGGATCCAGCCGGATTCTCTGACACTGTTCGCAAGTCTTTTACCACTGGCTTTCTGGACGTAATGTGCCAACCCACGCGCATCTGATCACGATGAGCAAATAAAAAAGATGCCAGCGGCAGAATTTCTGCCTCTGTAGCAGATACTTCTGCAACTAGGGTAGTAGAGAAAGTACTGCAGTTGAGAATAAACAGAGGTCCAATGATTACAATGAGGTGAAATTTATGTGACATTGTTTCTGCGAATCGTATGTTGTCATTTCCTAATTCAGTTCGGTTTTTGCCTGAATTTTAGGGCCTTTGATCTAAATCGAATAAACAAAGGTTCTCCATGTAAACACAACAAAAACTGTGCCAGTTGGCTCAGCAGCAGAAAACAGGAGTAACAGGAGAAAAGCAGAAAAAGAGAGGTAATGAGATTTAAAAGGAAATGGAAAGTTTTTTTAGACGCCGAAAAAGGCTCATACATTAAAATTCAGGATACGGGAATAATGCCCAGGTAAGTGGTAATTCCGTCCAACAGCATCTGAACTGAAATTGCCACCAAAACCATTCCCATCAGTCGTTCCACTGCAATGAGTCCCCTCTTGCCCAGGAGTTTGTAAAGTTTATATGAGGAAAGCATAATCAGGCTAGTTACTAGCCAGGCCCCTATAACTGCAATTAGCCAGTCAAAAATTCTATCTGGTTGTGATCTGACAAGTAAAATGAGCATGGCCAAGGTGGAAGGGCCTGCCAGCAAAGGAACAGCAAGAGGGACAACAAACGGCTCTCCTTCTGGCAAATCCCCCAAAATACTCTTTTCAGTTGGGAAAATCATCCGCAGAGAAATCAAAAACAGTACTATCCCACCAGCAATATGCACGGCTTCCTGTCTAAGATTCAGCCATTTTAGCAGATAAGGACCAACGAGTAAAAATACCAGTAGCACAATCAAAGCAATTAGCAGCTCACGGATTAATATTTTTCTTTTGCGGGATTCATTTTCGACTGTTTTTAAAACGGAAAGAAAAACTGGGATATTTCCCAGAGGATCCATGATGAGGAGCAGAGTCAAGCCAGCAGACAGTATTTCCATCTTAAGTAATTCCGGAAAAAACCGAGAAATGAAAAAACATGAGGGTAAACGGTCGAACTTTGAGGTAGGGGCGAGAGGCTTACACCCACCCCAAGACAAGATGTTTTTGGCCGGTTGCTAACCCACCGTAAGCCAAGGGGAATTAGGAAGATTTCACATGACTTAACGCATTTTCAAGCCATTGCTTCAGAGTTGTAATTTCATTCTTTCTTTTAGATTCAATTGTTGTTGACGCACCCTTGATAAATACTCGTATCAGGTTCCTGTTGTTGTAATACTGCACAAGCAAACCGGACTTAAACAACGGGCTGTCAAAACTTATGTCGAGCATAAAGTTCAGATCCTTGGTGATATGCTGCACCAAGTTTGCGCGTACTAATTTCATTTGTACCGTTCTATCCGTGGAGACATAGTTGCAGCTGTAGGTTTCGCAAGTCACATCCTTAAAATCGGTGCGTGAAAGGATATAATCGAATATTCCTATACCAAGTTCTGTGGATGCAGAGACTGACACCGACATCAAGATTGATGCGGTCAGGATCAAAAAGAACATTTTTCGCATTTGCATTCTCCCAAGCTAAAGTTAGCAATTTAGAAAAGAAACGGCTTTTCTATAAGATATTTCGGCGGATTGTAACGTGCTGATTCCGATGTTGCAAGGCCAAATTGTTTTTTTTGCAAAGGAACATATTTCGAGTGTGTTTCATACTTTCAGTGGACCAGAATAAAAACGGCACAGTACTGCGAATGCGGCACTGCTGAAAGCAAAACCTGCACCGAGATCTAGTTGTTGTCAGAGTCTTTAAAGGAGAAGGACTATGCAGCAGAAACAAATGGTAATACTAATGCTGCATGAGATTCAATTTCTAGACTGCTGATCCGCTTGGGTTTGTTTCGTAATCCTTGTTTTCCCAACAATCCCATGAATCATCCACTAAAGTTCCCATTCCAAGACGAGAATCGGGTTCCAGGTTTGCCCGAAAGACGTCATTTTGAGCAATTTCGGAATTCAGTGAAACTCGTTCAATTTCTCCTCCTTTTGACAGAAAAGCCTGTGTCGCAAGCTCAATATCTTTGCTTGTAGGCTGGCCTTCGGTTGAGTTTTTTCCGCTCTTTGTCTCGTCCTTACTGCGGTTTCCAAATCGGTTATTCTGTCGATTAAATTTATTTTTCATCTGACTAAGATCTTAAAAAGTTCAGGAAAGAATGATGCAATTGCAAAAAGTCTAAAAAATTTCTTAAATGTCATTCCCGCTCTCACACGAGCAACAAATCTTTACGATAGCATCAAGAATCAATATAGTTTGATTGTCATTTACCAGTAAATTCTGCCAAACACATTGTGCCGGAAATGGTATCAATACACAGGGCTTTTGTAAAGCTAAAAAAAAATAATAGTTTGAAAAAAAGGAGGGTGAAATATAAAAAGGCAGGAAATACAGAAGTTAAGAAAAAGATTTTTTTAGTCAAAAAAGATTGGTCTTATTTTTTCTGATGTGGTCTAAAAATTCTTCCCACTCGAAGGGCAAAAAATTTTTTTTCCGGTTATTACAAGACTTGCAGCATGGTACCAAGTTTGATTTTATGCTCCGCCCTCCCCGCGCTAAAGGCACCACATGATCCATCGTCAGTTGTCTTGCAGGTATGATTTTTTCACAGTAATAACAAATGTTGCAAGCTCTTCGGTTTTTCCACCATTGGGATTTTCGGATCTCTCGGGCTTTCTGCTTTTCGTGCCGTATAACTTTGGGATCAGGAGCACCTGGCCAATCTTCAATTTTCATCAAAACTTCCTTGCGGTCCAACTCGGAGAGCCTTCCTTAAAATCTTTTGGTGTACGTGTTAAACGACGTCTTCCGGTGCCGTCCACAAACATGATATACAACTTATAGACTCCAGTTGAAGAAGAAACAAAAACGATTTGCCGGCCATCCGGAGACCAGGCGGGTTGCTCGGAATTGTAACGTCCCTGTGTGAGTTGGTGATCTTCACCAGTAAACGGATCCATCAAGTGGATTTGGCTGTGACCGCTGCTAATTTTGGAAAAAGCTATGAGCGTACCGTCTGGAGACCAAACAGGATCACTGCTGCTGCCAAGTCCAAAAGTGAGTTGAAACGCAATTTTTGTTCCCAGCCGCAGATAAAAAATTTGTTCATGTCCTGAACGGTCCGAGACGAAAATCAGATGCTGATTATCTGGGGACAAATCTGGAACAGTGTCAATTCCCCGGTGAAACGTCAGCCGAGTCTCCCTTCTCCTTTGCCTGTCAAAGGTATACAAATCTGTGTTCCCCTTGTGGCTGAGAGTCACAACCAGCTGACGTCCGTTGGAAAACCAGGTACCACCGCTGACGCTGAGAAAGTTTTTTGAGATGTGATTAGCTGATATGTTTGAGCCTATCAGTTTTGCTGGACGATTCTTGAAATCGTTAAAAATGATTGCAGTGCCCATGCGGCTGAGCGTCGTGTAAACGATAGCATCCCCTTTCCGGTTCCAGCTTGGGAGCAGGTTGATAAATCGGTTTTTTGAAACAGCAGCTAATTTTTTCCCGTGTGTATTGACCCTTGCAATGATTTTGCGGCGTTTAGGTTGTTTGAGAGTAAATGCGATCGTACTGCCCAAAACTCCCTCAAGCCCAGTGAGTTGTGCAGACATTTCGTTAATCAAATCCATTAATTCAGCTTCACGAAAACGGTTTTTTCGCACCGGTAATTCAAGGGGGAACAGCGGTACTCCATCGTTATCTGCAACCGTAAGCATTAAATGTTTTGAAACCAATTTACTGGAGTCTGAGACAGTGTGTTTCAGCTTGAGCATGATTTTCATATCTACCTGATTCCCGCCAGCAGTCCGGCAAATCCTATATCGTGAATCTGTCACAAGAAACACACCACTCCAGCATAGGTTACGGTCAATTATCCTCAACCAGCGATTAGCATCCGGATGATCAGAAAAACTCTTCTCCGGAACCAAAGTCACACTAAACCTGGCAAACCCCAGTCCGCTGATAACGATCTCTTCGCTGGAGTACGTTTGAGCTTGGACTGAGGTGGTGAAATAGAGGAAGAAGATTGTGGAGAAAAATTGAAATATTCGAAGTCTAAAAATGTAAATCCTTAAGTGCATGAGTTAAGCTTGCATCCTGTTTTTAATTTTGGGGAACAATCCGAATTGTAACAATGTAGGGAGGATTCTCCCCCAGAGCACTGGGGAGAGGTTCCAGAATCGCATTTCGTACAGCAAGCTCAGCTGCTTGATCGAAAGCGGCAACCCCACTTTTTTTAATGACTTCATAGCTAATAATTTTGCCTGAAGGAACAATTTTGAGCCGAATACGGACATACAACTCGGCAGAATAGCTTCCAAGTTTAGGGATGATCCGTGTACGAATGTGCAGGTTATATTCCTCACCGGCCAACTGAGCTATTTTTTTACGCTGCAAGTAACCTGCATCAAGAATTTCTTTCAATTTGCGCTCGTCAGCTTGCTCTGGAATGCCCAAATCCTGGAGTGGTTCCTCAGGCGTAATTTTTTCAGGAAATATTTCCTCAAGTTTGGTCTCAGGTTTGTCTGGAGGTTGAGCTTGAGGAATTGTCGGTACTTCTTGTACAGCAGGTTGAATTGTTTCCGGCAGTTTCTGAACAGGAAGCTCCAAGACTTTTGAAAATTTTGGAGTTTTAATTTTTTTTGGAGTTTTAATTTTTTCTGGAGTGCTAATATTTTTGGGTGTTTTTATGTTTTTTGGAGTGTTAATGTTTTCTGGAGAGCTAATATTTTTAGGTGTTTTTATATTATTTGGAGTAATGTCACCCAGGGGAATCTTGGGTAATTCCATCCGGCTCGGTGAAAGTTTAGATTTTTTTGATGTCAGTGTAGAAGGAGGTACTGGGTCCTTGCTCAGCTTTGGTAGACTTGGAACAAATGTAGATATTTCAGGAGAGTCAGCTGGAAGAAGCAGGGGTTTCTTGGGAGCTTTTAATGCTTGCGGCGCTGGTATCATGTTTAGTCTTTCTCTGGGGACTGAAGGAGTTTTTTTTGGTTCTGACATTTTTAGACGCGGTGTCTCTGGTAGATTTAATGCAGGTTTAGGAAGTGTAGATTTTTTCGGTGTTTCTTTCAGGACAGGTTTTTTCAGCACAGGTTTTTTTGGAACCAGATCTGTTAACTTTGGCAGAAACCCAGTATCAAGTTTCTGCAGCACAGGTTTAGGTCTGTTAATTGGAGCTGGCTTCGAAGGAAGTTGTGCAAAACGGACCCCGATTTTCGCTCGAATGGGTGGAGGTACCGGAACCCACATTTCTGAAATAGCCCCGATTGTTATTCCAAGCACTATATGAAGCAAAAGTGAGCCTATGAAAAGCAATGAAAAAGTACCCTGATCGTGGAAAATAAAGAATTTTTCCATAAAGTTCATATTTCTGGCAGAGGTACGTATTTCTGCGGAGATTACTGGAAGAACAGCGATTTTGTAATAATTATGAAAAAAATTCATTTTTTTCTTTTCAAGCCTTGACAAATCTGTAGAATGGTCGTAGTACTAATACGCCCGGTGTAGAAAATCTTTGAGATTTCTCATCGAGAGAGTCTAATTTGCAGGAAAGCAAATTAGTTAATACAATCGAAGATGGGTGTGTTTTTCTTGGCAGCCTGTCCATTTTTAGTTAATCTTTTTCTGGGAAAATGACTATGACAAAATCAGATCTCATTAATGCTCTTGCAGCAGATACCGGCCTGACCAAGGCTGACGCAGACCGTTTTCTAAAGTCCTTCACCGATACAGTTGAAAAAACTCTGCGAAGAGGAGATTCACTTACACTGATTGGTTTCGGTACATTCTCTGTTTCTAATCGTGCAGCACGCACGGGACGCAATCCTCAAAACCCATCTCAGGTAATTCAGATTCCTGCATCCAGGGGTGCAAAATTTAAAGCTGGCAGCAAACTAAAAAGCGCATTGAATTAAGAAAGGCAGTGTCAAGGTTCAAGGTATTGACATTGTAGCTGCCTTGAACCTTGTGGTGTATTTATCCTCATTTTCCACTCAAAGCTCAGGCTCACCTTCTTCTTTTTCTGTTTTCTCAGTTTCTTCTGATTTTACGCACCTTCCGGATTGTGACAGATCTAGAACCGGCTCTGTTCCAGATTTATAGTGTTCCTCGTGTACATCTTTTGCTTTATCACAGGGTATTGCTCTCCTTCCGGATTTGTGAATTTTAACGGTTGTGATTCCCGGAGGTTGTCGAAATTGTTCTGTTGGCATATTTGCAACTGCATTTTTCATAAAGTTAATCCAGATTGGAGCTGCTGCCCGAGATCCGGTTTCAGATTTCCCCATTCTTCTCGGTTTGTCAAAACCTACGTAAACACCTGTAAGCAATTGCGGAATGTAGCCGATGTACCAGGCATCAACGCTGTCATTCGTGGTTCCAGTTTTTCCTGCAGAAGGACGGCCAATTGCCCGGGCACGCCGTCCTGTTCCACGCTGAACAACATCCTGCAAAACACTGCTCAGGAGAAAAGCTGTTTCTTCTGAGGTGACTTGCTTCAGTTCGGGAAGACTGGATTCCAGAATATTTCCATCCTGATCTTCTACCCGCAGAATATAGATAGGTTTAACCAAGCGTCCTTGATTTGCGAAAACCCCGTATGCACTGATCATTTCCTGCAAAGTGACTGATAGCGAGCCGATGCATGTGGTTAAATTTTCCATCATTTTAGCTGTTATACCAAAACGCTTGCTGTAAGCGATAACTTGTTTAGGTTTTAATTCTTCACAAAGACCAATAGTCGCTAAGTTAAGACTTTTTACAAGAGCTGTACGCAATGAGACCTTGCCTGTGACTTTATCTCCATAATTTTTTGGAGTCCAAATTTCAGCATCTCCTACAGTCTGAGCACCAGTGACATAAGCTCTTGGGCTGTCTATTAACGCGCTGCTGAGCGTAAATCCGGCATCAAGGGCAGCAGAATAAACGATTGGTTTGAAGGATGAGCCGGGTTGTCTCCGAGCTTGAATAGCTCGGTTAAACTCGCTCTCTCCGTAGCGATAACCACCGGTCATTGATAATACCTCTCCGGTCTTAGGATCCATTGCCAACAAGGCCCCATTGACTAGAGGTTCCTGATATAGCTGCAGGCGGAAGTAATTGTTTTTTGAGTCATAATCGGCAAGTCTTACCTGGATTTCATCGCCTACAGAAAAAATTTCCGCCGGGTTTGAAATTTTGGTCGGCCTTTTGTCTTTTAGTACGTTCCCATTTTTCCATGTGCTGATGTTGTTCCATTCCAGAATTCCAGAAGATTCTCCCAGTTCTACGGAAACTTTTTCCTTACTGACTTCTTTGACTATTCCGGCAACAATATTTCCGAGAAAGAGCGAATCAATTTTTACAGTATTTCCCTGTGTGGAATTGTCTGATAACATACTATTATTATGACTGTTCTCACTCTGTGCACCATGGAAGCCCTGGCGTTTTGTTAATTCCAATATCCCCTTCCTCAGTGACTCGTGAGCAAATGTCTGATAGTTCAGGTCCATTGCCAAAAAAACTTTGAGACCGCCTTGATAAAGTACTTCTGAACCATATTTCTTTATTAAATAACGCCGCACATGTTCCACATAATAGGACGTGGCCTCTGTGGTCGAATCGTGGATACGAATCAGGCTGATCGGCGTGTCGATTGTTTTTTGCAATTCTTGCTCCGAGATGAATCCTTCTTGACGCATTCGCCGCAAAACAACATTTCTGCGCTGCAGGGTAAGTTCAGGATTAACGTGAGGAGCATAACGGGAAGGTGCGGGAAGTATTCCGACTAATAAGGCACTTTCGGCGAGGTCAAGTTCCATGGCATGTTTACCAAAATAACCCTGTGCCGCCGCCTCAATGCCTTCAGCGTTCCCTAAATATACTTTATTAAGATAGAGCGAAAGTATATCCTGTTTGGAAAATTGCATTTCCATCCGGAAGGCAAGCAGCATTTCCCGGAGTTTTCGTATAATCTGCTTTTCCCTGCTCAACAAAAACAGTCTGGCAGTTTGCTGCGTGAGCGTGCTTGCACCTTGAACTATCCGACCTGCTTTTAGATTTGCAAGAAAGGCTTTGGGGATTCTTAGAGGATCAATTCCAAGGTGAGAGAAAAAACGGACATCCTCACTGGCAATCAAGGCCTGCACCAAGTGTGGTGGGAACTGTTCGTAGGGAATGACTACTCGCCGTTGGATAAAAAGCTCCTCAATCTGGTTTCCTTCACGGTCATAAAGAACCGTAGGTAGAACGTCATTTCGTTTGTGAAGTTCATCTTCCAGATTTTGTGGCAAAGTTTTACTGAGTTCAAACAGAAAAAACCCCAGTGAAGTACCGGATACAACACTAATAATTATCACTATCCAGAATGACCATTTGATGAACAGGGCAAGTCTTTTCATGATATTCGTAAATTATTCTACTATGGATTCAGATTACAGAAATCCGGATTGCTCTAAGAATTCAGGAGGCAGGCTAATCTTGTCATTTGCTTCCAGAGTTCACTACTTGTTTTGCACTGCCTGAAAAGCACGCTCGGCCAGAGAAATTGCTGCAGAGCGTATATCAGCTGAAAAATTGTTTATCTCAAATTGTTCCAAGAAATCAGAAAAACTACCCTTTTCAGAGCCAGTCTTAATTTTGAGCAAGATGTTTTTCAACAGCAATGCATCTTTCGCCGAAAGGTCACCCAAAGCCGATTTGTGAGTTAAAATCGGTGAAGTGCCTTGAAAAACATCATCAGAAGTATAGAATAACTTGGTGGCCTCACAGCGACATCCCTGCTCATGTGGTAAGTCAGGTGGGTTTTTCTGTTTAAATTGTTTGCCGTAGCGTATTCCATCGCACTCAAGACATGGCTGTGGAGTGTCCCAATCCAAAAATGTTTGCAGCTCAATTGCTTCAATTGTGGTGATGAAAGGATCAGCTTTTTTTCCCCGGTTGTAAAAAATCTGATTTTTTTTGTGCCAAATCCAATAGATCAGGCCTACAGAGATGGCAGCTATGAACAGTTTTAACATGCTGTTTAAAGCTTTTTAAAACATTGTTTCTTCGAAAAAATTCGATAAAGAGACTGAAAAAACTAAGCAACAATTTTAAGGGAAATGGCTTCAACTTTCAAGCTGAACATTTTGCATTACCGTTTATAAGAATTTTAGGATCAAAACATGTTCAGCAACGAGATTGTTGCACTTTTGCCAGATCTGCTTTGTGAGTATTGTGTTTTTCTGAGAATTTATGGAGAATGAGAATGCGCTGGCATAGGAAGTACAGACTCTACAGTGTATAGAATTTAGTGATC
>ERZ651768.600-NODE-600-length-26939-cov-34.262750_pt1 | contig 26939 bp, 26 predicted proteins | sample MGYA00514754_ERZ651768 | MGnify/ENA metagenome assembly ERZ651768
GCCAAAGTTTCAAACCAATCTGCTATTTCTTCAAAACCTTCGTCTCTTGCTGTCTTTGCCATTCCGGGATACATATCAGTATATTCATAGGTCTCCCCTGCAATAGCAGCTCTCAAGTTATCTGACGTCCTGCCAATTGGTAGACCCGTTGCAGGATCTCCTGTTTCTTCAAGATAATTAAGATGTCCGTGAGCATGTCCAGTCTCTCCCTCACCCGTGGATCTAAATACCGCAGAAACATCGTTGTACCCTTCAACATCCGCCTTTGCTGCGAAATACAAGTAGCGTCTATTTGCCTGGGATTCACCTGCAAATGCGTCCTTCAAATTTTGTTCTGTTTGGCTCCCCTTCAAACTCATTTTAACCTCCTCAACCTTTAAAATAATTAGAATGATTCTAATTTTACAACAGATGTGGTATTTCAACAATACTCAAACTTTATTATTATTGATTGACCCTGAGAAAAGTCTATGCAAACCTAATATTTCATCGAAAAAAACCCATGGTATACATGCAGTGAGTACAACAAAAAATCAAAAGAAAACAATTGAAGAAAGCTTATCTGATCTGGAAAAACTGGTTGCAGAGCTTGAAAATGGTGAACTTGAATTGGATCAAGCGCTCAAAAAGTTCGAACAGGGAGTCAAATTATCCAGAGAATGTCAAAAAACCCTTGCAGAAACAGAGATGAAGATAAAAATTCTTATGGAAGATGAACTCAAAGCAACGGATGAGCAATTAAAGTAATAGGCGAACGATAAAGATTAAAAAACCACCGATCAGCACGGCCACCACATCATCCAACATCACCCCTAGACCAGTTTTAATTTTGGCATCAATCGTCGAGATAGGCCACGGTTTAAAGATATCCAGTACCCGGAAAGTCAAAAATGCAACGATTACCCAAACAGTTGTTATCGGAATGGTTACTAAAAGCAACATCATTGCGACTGTTTCATCAATGACAATTGCAGGATGGTCGTGAACGTCATGTTTTTCTAAAACCACATTACAGGCCCAAAGAGCTAAAAAGAAAAACAGAAGGATGATCAACAGTTCCCATAAAGGCGCCATGCCCAGAGCATGCAAAGCGAGATAAATGAGAATGCCAAGCAAGCTACCCCAAGTCCCTGGTGCAAAAGGGATCAAGCCTATACCAAATCCTGTAGCCAGAAAAAAAGCAGGATGACTAAAAACGTCTCTAGAATTGATGTTTATCATGCCTACAGTCTATCTCTTTGCGCCAAGAATAGTGTAGAGCCCCCAGAACCAATTGATTTTATAACTTTCTGCACTAAGGCAGTTAAAATGCAGCTTCTCCAGCATCGCAATTGTTTCAGAACTCTTTAAGCTGTTGTATTTGGCATAATCAAACAATTGAACGTAGAGATTTAAAATTCGCATGGTCAAAAAATCTCTAGTCCAATCAGTGATAATTATTTTCCCATCGTCTGTTAAAACCCTATGCGCTTCATTCAAAGCAGCTTCTTGATTGTTGATATGACCAAAACAATTGGACAACACCACCCAATCAAATGATTGGGAATCGTAGGGAAGGGACTCGGCATTCCCCACTTCTAAATGGACTTTGCTTGAGAGCTTTTCAGCGGCTTTTGCCAACATGGCTTGATTGGGGTCAATGCCATTGAACTGGGTAGCTGGAAATTTTTTTTCTACCATTGCTAAAAAAATTCCCGTTCCACAACCCACATCAAGAAGGCTTGCATCTTGATTGAGATCTAAGATTTGTAAAGGTTTGGAAAAAGAAGGAAGACAATAATGCTGCCACTTTTTGTCATAGTTTTTGGCTCTTTTGGTGTAATCCAACATTTTATATTTTGAACATGCAATCCTTACAAGCTAAAAATGAGAATAGGGATTGCCAGAAAGCTTGTACTCATCCTCCTGGTCTAGCAATTTCAATTCATTCTCTCTCATTATTTCACCAACGTATGTGTATTTAGTTTCTTGAATAGATTGGGTTAATAAATCAAATTCGTTTTGTCTTATTTTTGGCACTGTAAAACACAGTTCATAATCGTCACCGCCTATAAGCGCTTTCTCAATTGATTTTTCTCTTCCCAAAAGATGGGTTAATGTTTCAGAAATTGGCAGTTTGGAAACATCGATCCGAGCGCCCTTATTGCTTTCGGATAAGATTTTTCCCAAATCACTATAAAGGCCGTCTGATAAATCAATCATAGATGACGCTATCTGATTGAGTTCTTTTGCTTGTTCCATTCTCGGGGTGGGATATAAAAATTTTTTTACCAAAGACGCATTTACCTCAGCAATTTGATTTTTCTCAATGATTTCCCTGCCGTGGGAAGCATCCCCTAAGAACCCAGAAACATAAATAGAATCTCCCAACTGAGCGCCTGCCCTTGAAATGTATTGATTATCAGCAACGATCCCTTGTAAAGAGACTGCAAAAAATTCTGGGCCGCGGATTGTGTCGCCACCAATGAGAGCCACATTGTTTGCATTGGCGAGTGATGAAAATCCTAGAATAAATTTATCTACCCAATCTTTCTTAATGACCGGGACGCTGAAAATTAAGTTTGCCCACACTGGGGTCGCTCCCATTGCGGCAATATCACTTAGATTTACTGCAAGAGATCTATGCCCTATTGCTTGGGCATCAATGCCCTCTGGATAGTGACTACCAGCGGCAATGACATCCGTCGCCGTGACCAGTTGATACCCGGGTTCTATTTTAGTAACAGCTGCATCGTCGCCAATCCCTAGGATCACATTTTCAGGTGCAACCCTTGTTGACTCTTGCAAGGCTTCTATAACTTCTATTTCCTTAAATGATGGCATGTAGAAAAATTTCAGCGTGCTGAGTGTTCTTTTAGAAACGCATCCAAAACCGCATTGACAAATTGGTAGCTATCTTCTGATCCATAAACTTTTGCCAGCTCTATTGCTTCATTGATAACAACCCTAGCTGGTGTGTCTTCATGAGACAAAAGTTCAATCAAGCCGATCCAAATGATTGCTCGCTCGATGGGGTCGAGTTGTTCGCTCGGCCTGTCAGAATGCTCGGATGAAATTTTGTCCAGTTTATCCGTATCTTTTAGAATTTCCTGTAAAAGACATTTAAAGTGCGCTTGGTCGATCCGTGCAAATTCTTTTGTTTGCTTTGATTGTGAAAATAACACATCGAAACCGTCGCCATTGAGTTGATACTGGTAGAGGGTTTGCAATAATAGTTGTCTGGAACCCGAACGACCTTTTTTTGTCAATCTGGCCTCTTCATTTTTTTTATTGCTCTCAGACATGGGAATCCTCATTTGCCAGTCGATAAAGAATTAAGTCAGCAATGGTAGCAATTTTGAGTTGGTGTTTGGCCGCAAACTGAAAGAGCTCAGATCTACTGGCCATTGCCCCATTTTTGTTTAGAATCTCCACAATAACGGCTGCAGATCTCAGGCCAGCTAGTCGAGTGAGATCACATCCAGCTTCGGTATGCCCTGCCCTTGTTAAAACACCTCCCTGTCTTGCCATTAAGGGGAATACATGACCGGGCTGCTTCAAGTCCTTCGGCTGTGCATCCACTGCAACTGCAGCTCTGATTGTTCTAGCTCGATCGTGCACAGAACTTCCCGTGGTAACTCCTTGGGAAGCTTCAATTGAGACGGTGAAATTGGTTGAATGATCACAGTTTGATTTGTGGACCATGAGAGCTATTCCCAATGATTTACATCTGTTTTGGGTTAAAGTGAGACACATCAATCCACGTGCATACTGCAACATAAAGTTGATGTCTTCAGGCTTTACCTTGTCGGCAGCCATCATAAGATCGCCTTCATTCTCTCGATCTTCATCGTCCACAATGATAACCATTTTCCCTAATCGGATATCCTCAATGATGTCCTCGATTTGAGCAAAATGATTTGAAATTTTATCTGTCTTTGCCATCTCAATTCGTGCTTAACCACTTGGGGTTATGCTTAGCCATTGGTCCAGTATTGTCAAACTAGATTTGCTTTCCTCAAAATGACCCTAATATCATCACCGGTTCTATCGACTTGAATTAAATTAAAATTATATCTTTCTGACATGGCCGATATTGCAGGCAAGCTGAACATATTGTTTGCTTGATTACCCAGTATACAAGGGGCTAAATAAATAATAATTTCATCTATGAAATTTTGTTTTAGCAGTGCGCCATTTAAGATTCCTCCACATTCAAACATAACCTCATTGATCTCCTTGTTTGCTAAATCACGAAATACAGACTCCAGCGAAACATGTCCATCACGTTCGTCTGTAGTTTCAATCATTCCCTCAAAAATTGGGTCATTATGAACCTGTTGTAAACTGTACACAATCACATCTCCGGGTGATTTGAGAATTTTATAATCGCCTCTCATTCTCAACTGTGAATCCAAAATAACTCTTGTAGGTTGGTCAATATCTGAAAAATCATTAATTCTTACGTTCAAGGAAGGGTCGTCTGCAATGACCGTGTCAATTGAGGTTACTAGTGCACAACTTCTCGCTCTCCACAGTTGGACATCATCTCTGGATTGTTTTGAACTAATCCATTGGCTTTCCCCATTCAGGAGAGCTGTTTTTCCATCAATACTGGCAGCGATTTTAGTTCGAATGTAAGGCAGTCCATATTGCATACGCTTGTGAAAACCGATATTTAAATCTTTGCTTTCTTGACTTAAAACCCCTGAAATGACCTCAATTTCAGCTGATTCAAGTATCTTCCTGCTCTGGCCAGAAACCACAGGATTAGGATCCTCCATGGCATAAACAACTTTCCCAACTGCGGCAGCGATCAATGCTTCGACGCAAGGAGGAGTCTGCCCAAAATGAGTGCACGGTTCAAGTGTGCTGTAGACTGTTGAGTCTTTTGCTTTATCCCCTGCTTCCGACAGGGCAATCGTCTCGGCATGGGCTGCGCCCGTTTGCCTGTGCCACCCTTGGCCAACGATTTTATTTTCACTGACAACGACGCAGCCAACTCTGGGATTTGGCTTTGCAGTATGCATTCCTTTCTTGGCCAAACCCAATGCAGTCTGCATGTATTTTTCGTGTTCTTCAGTGTGTATAGTTACTACTCCTCTTCTTCCGGAAAAATCGAAAACTGAGTCCCTTTTACCTCTGTTTTTGAGGCCTCACGAAGCGATTCTATTTCCTTTTCAAATTCCTCTATATCCTGGAATCTTCGGTAAACAGAGGCGTATCTAACAAAAGCGATTTCATCAATTTCTCTCAATTCCTCAATCACTATTTCACCCAGCAGTCTTGACTGAATCTCCCTTTCTCCCATTTTTTGAACTTTTCGAATCACTCTTGAGATCAGTTCTTCAATAACTTCACTGCTTATAGGTCTCTTTTCCGTTGCCTTAAGGATTCCGCTCCTCAATTTAGTCTCATTGAAAGGCTCACGGGACTGATCTCTCTTTATCAATTTTGGTAAAACAAATTCTGCAGATTCAAAGGTAGTAAACCTTTCAGAACATCCCACACACTCTCTTCTGCGTCTAATTTGGTATCCATCTCCAGCTAATCTGGAATCTACCACTTTGGTTTCTTGGTTACCGCAAAAAGGGCAGTGCATGATTCTAAATCAGATTGTAAACAGGAAATTGTTTACACAGTTGCTGAACTTGATTCTTAACCAAGAGAATTTGATCCTGGTTTTCAATGTTTGCAAGGATTGAAATTATCAATTCCACCAGTTTGGTGACTTCATTTTCTTCGAAACCGCGAGTTGTTATTGCTGGAGTGCCAATTCTAAGACCGCTTGTAATCATAGGCGATCTTTTGTCGTTGGGTACTGCATTCTTATTCAGAGTTATATGGGCTTGACCCAGAGTTTTCTCTGCTTCGGCACCGGTGATATTTTTGTCCGTTAGATCCAACAAGAATAGATGGCTGTCTGTGCCTCCAGAAACAACCTTGAAATCTGATTCCATAAATAGTTTTGCCATGAGTTTGGCATTGGCAATAACCTGTTTTTGATAGCCAACAAAATCTGGATGCATTGCTTCTAACAATGCAAAAGCTTTTGCGGCAATCACGTGCATCATCGGTCCCCCTTGTGTGCCTGGAAAGACTTGTTTATTAATTGCTTTTTCAATTTCTTCATTCGCCCTGCCTAATATCAGGCCCCCTCTGGGCCCTCTTAGTGTTTTGTGTGTGGTCGATGTTGTAACATCCGCTATTGGCACCGGATTCGGATAACAACCGGCGGCTACAAGACCTGCAATATGAGCCATATCAACCATCAAATATGCACCGACTGTATCTGCTATCTCTCTAAACTTCTCCCAGTCAGCAATACGAGAATACGCAGAAAAGCCCCCAACGATCATTTTTGGTTTTTGTTCTTTGGCTAAAACCTCAAGACGATGATAGTCAATCATGCCTGTTTCCCTGTCTAATCCATAGCCGACAGAGTTGTACAACCTACCGGAAAAATTTACCGGTGATCCATGTGTTAAGTGGCCTCCTTCGGAAAGGCTCATTCCAAGTATGGTGTCTCCTGGCTCCAGCAAAGACATATAAACGGCCATGTTTGCTTGAGAACCTGAATGGGCTTGAACATTAACAAAATCAGCAGAAAAAAGTTGTTTGGCCCTATCAATTGCCAGGTTTTCAGCAACATCAACATTCTCGCAACCGCCGTAGTATCGACGTGACGGATATCCCTCTGCGTATTTATTTGTCAACACCGATCCCTGGAGTGCCATAACCCCTGGACTTGCATAATTCTCCGATGCTATCAACTCAATATGTTCTTCTTGCCTTTGTAATTCAGCCGTTACTGCAGCACTGAGCTCAGGATCCAAATCAGAAATTTTTTGATCTATAGTCATTCTCTTAGCCAGAATATTATTCTTGGTACTGTGATTTTACTTACTTAGAGAACATAGATCGATTTTTTTATGGATGATCTACAAATGCTTTCACCACTTGGGTCCACGCTCTACCAATATTGTCTCTGTTGTAACCTCCTCCACCGAAAGCAACTATTCGTCCCTGTGCATGTTTTTCTGCCAATGCCGTGAGTGACTTGGCAGCAAGATAGTGAGATTTTTCAGAAAGCCCAAGATTGGTTATGGGATCACCCAATAAACTATCTGCCCCACATTGAAGGATAAAAAAATCCGGTTCAGAGTCATCAAGGAAGGTTTCGATGTGAGGCCATTCCTCCTGAAATTCAACATCGCCGTCCCCGGGTTTTAGTGAAATGTTTTTCTTCGTTCCCGCAGCAGGTCCAATGCCTATCTCTTCAGCAAAACCGGTTCCGGGATACAAAAAGTGTCCGTCTTCATGTACATCTACGAAAATCAGATCCGGGTCTCGTTCGTAGGAATAATAAACACCGTCTCCATGATGGGCATCTATATCGACATAGGCAATTCTATTGATCCCATGCGTCTGCCTCAATGTTTCGATAACCACACCAATGTCGTTAAAAACGCAGAATCCACCGGCCGAGTTTCTTCTGGCATGGTGGAGTCCAGCAATGGGAACGAATGCCCTTGTAAATCGTTCTGACAGTATTTCTTCCACAGCAAATAAAGAGGCGCCAACCACAGCCAGGGAAGATTCATAAAGGCCCTGAATCGCAGGTGTGTCTCCAGCGTCCAAAAATCCTTTCCCCAACTGACATTGTGCAATTACCCGGTCAATATATTCAGAGGTGTGAAACCTCTCTATATCTGCCCTAACAGCTATGTACTCAGAAGCAGCTAAATGAACCAAGCTGGCAACGCCAGAACCGGCTAAATACCGGTGAAAAGCACCGTGTCGGTCAGGACCGAATGGATGATCATCACCAAACCCATAGGATGCAATGTTGTCATCCTTCACCACCAATATTTTAGAATCAACCAATCCAATCCCTCGCGTTTTGAAACATTTTCAGCCAAGGCCCGTATTCACCCCATTCTGGTGGGTACCAGGAATACTGAATGGACCGAAGTACTCTTTCTGGATGCGGCATAACCACACTTACTCTCCCATCGGCAGAACACAGACCCGCCAAACCTCCCTCGGAACCGTTCGGATTTGCTGGGTACTGCGATGCTGGATTTCTAAAATTATCAACGTATCGGATACAAGTCTGTTGATTACTGCTCAAAGTAAGATGATCCGAATGCCCATAGAATTGAACTCTACCCTCGCCGTGGGAGGTAGCAATGGGTACAAAGCTGCCTTCCATGTCGGTAAAAAAGAGTGACTTACTTTTCAGGATTTCAACAACATTCAACCTTGCCTCAAATTGCTCTGAAAGATTGGTAACAAATTGTGGCCAGTGGTTTGTCCCTGGAATAATATCTCTTAATTGAGACAACATTTGACAACCATTACAGACGCCAAGGGTAAATGTATCTTCACGGGAAAAAAACAATTCGAATTCCTTCCTTGCTTTTGAGTGGAAGAGGATTGTTTTTGCCCAACCACCACCAGCACCTAAAACGTCTCCGTAGGAAAAACCACCACAAGCTACCAAACCAACATAATCATCCAAACTACGATTGGCATCAAGAACATCAGTCATATGAACATCGTGGGCTTCAAATCCAGCCGCATCAAAGGCTGCGGCCATCTCAACATGGCTGTTTACACCTTGATCACGAAGTATTGCCACCATTGGTCGCTTTTCGCTTTTACCAACTTTGGCTTTGCAAAGATTCGACATATCAAAACTGATTACGGGCTGAATACCTGGGTCTGTTGCATCAAGTAAGGCTTCAAAACCCTCTTTTGCGGTAACCGGATTGTCCCTTAAAGACTGCATTTTACAGGATAGCTCAGACCACATTCGTCGCAGAGCAAACAAACTGAATGTTTGATTATAACCATGCTTGGAGTTGATCACTATTTCATCTTTCTCAGTAACATCTGCTACTACTGAAATACATTCTTTCAATTTATAATCTTCAAATACCTTTAATACACCAGAACAATCTTCAGCATCAATTTGGATAACCGCACCCAATTCTTCACTAAATAAGGCAGCAATGGTTTCGATTTTAGATTCTGAACTAAGACTAACCGTCAAACCCATTTTGCCGGCAAAGGACATTTCACATAATGTTGCAAACAATCCGCCGTCGGATCGATCGTGATAAGCCAAAATTTTCTGCTGTTGTTTTAATTTTTTGATTGCAGAGAAAAAATTGGCTAGTAAATCTGGATCATCCAGGTCAGCTGGCTCCCCAGCAGCAACATTGTAAACCTGAGACAGGCATGAACCACCCAATCTATTTTTACCACGGCCTAAATCAATCAGTAATAACTTGGAGTTTTTTATTTTTTGCAATTCAGGTGTGATTGTTTCTCTTACATCCATCACAGGTGCAAAAGCAGATACCACCAGAGACAAAGGTGCCGTCACTTTTTTTGCTGCATCTGCCTCCTCCCAAGTCGTTTGCATTGAGAGTGAATCTTTGCCAACTGGTATGACAAGACCAAGCTTGCTGCATAAATCCAAGGTGACCGCTTCAACCGTTTCATATAAAGCCTGTTTTTGTGCGTCCGTCTCGATTGATGACATCCAGTTTGCTGAGAGTTTTATATCACTTATATTGTCAATGGAAGCAGACAAGATATTGGTAATGGCTTCCCCAACTGCCAATCGACCGGAAGCCGAAGGATTTAAAATCGCAATCGGTGTCCGCTCTCCAATTGCCATGGCTTCGCCTTGAAAAGAACTATGGTCTTTAATTGTAACCCCAACATCACTAACTGGAACTTGCCAAGGCCCAACAAACTGATCTTGGGATACCAAACCACCTACAGTCCTGTCGCCAATATGAATGAGAAAAGTTTTATCAGCGACGGTTGGAAAACGAAGAACGTACTCGCAAGCCTGATCAATGTTTATAAAGTCTAGATTTCCCATTTCAATTTGCACATTACTCGTTCCTATATTGATCTGTGTTTGGGGAGGGTTGCCAAAAAGAACATCCATGGGCATATCTATTGGGTAGTTATCATAATGATCATCGTGCAATTTAAGATTGCCGTGCTCTTTGATCGTGCCAACGACAGCGTATGGACATCTTTCTCGTTTACAAATACGATCAAATAGAGTCAGATTGCCTGCATCAATAGCCAGAACATAGCGTTCTTGAGCTTCATTGCACCATATCTCCAATGGAGTCATGCCCGGTTCCGCATTAGGTATGCTCCTCAATTCAAGATCTGCGCCCATTTGGCTGTGGTCCACAACCTCAGGGATGGCATTGGATAAACCTCCAGCTCCTACATCGTGAATCAAGAGAATGGGATTTCCATCAGAAGATTCATCGATGGCCATGGAAAAACACTGGTTAATTACTTCCTGAACTCTTCTCTCTAATTCTGCGTTTCCACGTTGCACAGAAGCGTAATCCAAATCTTCTGTGCTCATACCCGATGAGAGCGAAGAAGCAGAACCCCCTCCTAGACCAATCAGCATGGCTGGTCCTCCCAAAACAATCAAAAGAGACTCATCTTCGGTATCACATTTATCCACCGATGAGCCAGAAATATTCCCCAAACCACCGACAATCATTATTGGTTTGTGGTACCCCCAAGCGAAATTTTCATCCAGTTGATTCTGGGTTTCAAACGTTCTAAAAAACCCCAATATATTGGGCCTGCCAAATTCATTATTAAAGGATGCTCCGCCAATTGGGCCTTCGATCATAATCTCTAAGGAAGAGGCAATGCGATCAGGTCTGCCAATACTCTGCTCCCAAGGTTGAACAAAGTCAGGTATCTGGAGGTGTGAGACAGCAAATCCAGTCAAGCCTGCTTTAGGAATACCTCCCCTGCCGGTAGCAGCCTCATCTCTAATTTCCCCACCGGATCCAGTTGCAGCTCCGGGGAAAGGTGAGATGGCAGTGGGGTGATTGTGCGTCTCTACCTTCATCATCGAATGTATATCATCGTTAAAAAATGAATAGGATTTTTTTTCAAAATCGGGCAAGAACCACTTGCCAGGTCCACCAGTCATAACTGCTGCATTATCTTTGTACGCAGACAAAATACCTTTGGGGAATGATTGGTGGGTGTGTTTGATCATATCGAACAGAGTGTAATCTTGTTTGACCCCGTCAATGATCCAATCAGCATTGAAAACTTTATGCCGGCAATGCTCAGAATTTGCTTGGGCAAACATCATCAATTCCGCGTCTGTGGGATCGCGTTGCAGCCGTTCAAAGCTCTCAATCAAATACTCCATTTCCTGGAGTGATAACGCCAGACCAAGTTCAACATTTGCCCGTTGCAACACAGCCAACCCTTGGGACAATACGGGTATGGAACATAGCTCTTTAGGAGCTTGGGATTGAAATAACAATTGAGCATCCTGGCCGTGCAAAAGTGCCGTTTGTGTCATCCGATCATGGAGTTTTCCGAATAGAGATTGCAAGTCCTTCTCCTCTACATCTCTGCTGCTAACAAGGGTATAAATTATCCCCCTTTCAATACGACGAATTGTGGATAATCCAGACAGTCGAGCTATCTCTGTTGCCTTGCTTGACCAAGGTGAGATGGTCCCAAGCCTTGGAATAACAATGATTTTTTCACCCTCTTCTGCGCCTATGTCCCAATCTGGACCATAGGTCAGGAGAATTTTTAGTACTTCAAGCTCTTTTTGTACCAGTTGATGACTGGAATCAATAAAATGCGTGTAACGAGCTCCAAGATCTTCAATTGAACCATTGAGTTTCCTTAATTCTTCGAGCAGTTGTTGCAGTCTGAATGGCGAGTGAGAGGGTGGGCCTTTTATTTCAATCATGCTTTGCCCTTCAAATTAAGCTCAGTTATTCTTTGGGCTTATCTTTTGGTAGATAAACAGTACCGGGTAAGTGAGTGATATTGTCTCCGTCGGCTTTGCTAATTTTACTGATACCCTGTTTATCCACTTCATCAATTCTCAATACAGAATGCATGGGGATGTTGGTTTTGGTAACTCCACTAAATTCAGTCTTAATTTTCTCTTCAGAGGGGTCAACAACTACTGATGTTCGTTCACCAAAGACGATTTTCTCGATTTCAATAAAACCAAATATATTGCTGCTGCTAACATTCCTGGCATAGATTTCATAAACCTTGCCTTGATTGGTAAATATGATTCTATAGAGTTTTTTTGAGGGCATTGATTCTTGGCTGTGGTGTAATCACAAAACTTCGTCGAAATTATAACTCAGAACTTTTATCGGTTGTTATTATTGTTTGCAAAAACAATGGATAGAGGAAAAATAATTATTGTAACTGAGAATGATTATCATTATCATATTTACCAACTAAGCTTGGAAGTCAGATAATTATGCAATTTTTAGACAAACTTAAAGACAGTAAATTGAAGATTTTGAGCTACACCATTAAAGGGTCGGTTTTATTTTTCATCATCAAAGGAACAATCTCAACAATAGTGATTCTTCTTGGGATCTTTTACGTAACCAAATAACTGTAAGGTTTATTAGATAGAAAGTGAAAAGTAACATTCTAAATGCAATCTTATTTGTCACCTGGCTAGCACCATTTAAATTGTTTGCGCTGCCAGAAATGATCATTGGGGAGGCATCCATTAACCCCGGCATCCATTTAACTTTTGAAGGTGGAATAAAAGACGATGTGGCCCCCTTTGATGTTTTTCTTGACGAAAATGAAACCGATGTGCACATTGAGATGTTGGCGCATTGGTCGGAGGATGCTCCTAAAGGCTCAATCCCGGGTGGGTATGTTGCCTATCTACAAGTTGCAGTGCTCGTTAAAAATGAAAGCACTGACACTTCAATTGCAGTGCAACTGGCTCCGCATGTTAATCTATCTGATAATCTTCATTACGCCCAAAATATTAAATTGCCAGGCAAGATTGATGACAAGTACACCGTTAAATTCATCGTTGAGCCGCCAATGAATGGGTCATTAGGCTTGCATTACGATTGGCGTGAGCAAGTAGGCGAAGCATTCACCCCGGGTGGGAATTTCACCTTTGAGGGCCTTGATTTTTCCAAAATTGCCAAGGCAACGAGGCGCTAGAGTTTTTACCTGACGATTAAACCAAATTCGACATTGCTAAAATCAAGTGATGCCACCATTATTGTCGTTTGGATTGAAAAAATTCTTTGAGGATGGTTTGGCATTTTCTCTTCAAAATACCTTCAATCACTTCAATACGATGATTCTGGTGAGGTGACTGGGCTAAGTTATACACCGAAACAGCTGCTCCAGAAACATGGTCGTGAGCACCAAAAACCAATCTCTCAACTCTGGCATGCATCATTGCTCCGAGGCACATAAGACATGGTTCAAGTGTCACGAATACAGAGCCTCCCAATCGATAGTTTCCCTTTAACTGGGCGGCCTTGCGCATGACCATGATTTCAGCGTGAGCGGTTGGGTCGCTGCCCTCTATGGATGCATTTCCAGAAGCTGCAAGTACCTCATCTTTCTCAATAAAAAGTGCCCCAACGGGGACTTCACCCTTTGCTTGCGCGATACCAGCTTGTTCAATTGCAAGTTCCATAAAGTATTCATCTGAATGAGGCATTTTATGGTTTCCAATCAGTAAAATAACTCTTCCAGTTACTCTCAACGAGGTCAAAGGTCTCTGGACTGAGCTCTTGCAGCATAACTTTAGAAATTTCTGGCCAAATACTTGGGCCCCCTTCGTTTGTGAATTGTCGGGTGGCGTCAATGATAATTTTGCTGGTAAAAAACCTCTTGGGAGCACTGGCATCCAAAGGCATCCCCTTGGTTTCCTCAATAATTTCTGCAGCCGGATAAGGTTGCCATCGTGTGCCTAAAGCCTGAAAAATCTCAGCTTTATCATGCACATCGACGTCCTTGTCAACAACAATGATCACTTTGCCAAAAAAATCTTTTTCGGCCAGGATTCTCCCAGCAGACATGCCCTCGCCCGCATGCTTTTTATCAATGCTGGCGACAAGCACACCGGTACTCTCTGCCGGACGATAAATATCCAAGAGATGCGGTATGGATTCCTTGTAATCTATGGAATTAATAACGGTTTGCAAAATACTAGGGGAAATTTTGGTTACCCCGGCAAATGAATTAACGATCCAGGGATTATTGCGATGGGTAATTGCCTTAATGTTCATGAAAAAATTCTGAGGTTTTTTGAGTCCCATAAAGCCGTACATCTCCCCATAAGGACCCTCTTCTTCCATTTCACCCAAAGGTATCTCGCCTTCGAGCACAATTTCAGAATGGGCCGGAACCAATATCTCACTCGTCTCACATTTAACCATCTCCACGGGTCTTCCTCTTAAACCACCAACGTACTCAAGCTCGTCTTCGCCTAATTTTGCTAATTTGGAAGCGCCCAAAGTAAAGGTAATTGGATCCACACCGTTAACAACGGCAATGGCTGCTTTCTTTTTCCCCTGTTTTTGCATCTTCATTAGAAAATTCCAAGCATTTTGGCCGATTTCCGTATTCACTCCTATTTTATCTTTGCCTTTGACCTGACAACGGTAGGTGGCTACATTGCGTCCCAAATCAGGATCTTCAATAAAGATGGTTGCTGCATTGATATAAGCACCCGCATCTGCAGGATTGGTCTGCAGCCAAGGAAACTTTAAAATGTCGACCTCGCTCCCGAGCAAAATATTCTCCTTACAAGGGCTTTGACCTGAGTCAATTTCCACCGGTGAAATTTTTGGCCATCGGTTGTTTTTTTTAAAAAGATTTGCAAGATGCTGAAAAGTCTTCTGCCGAGCTGCGTTCTGATTCCGATCCAAAACATCCACACCATAGATCAATGCTTCAGCATTCCAACCGCCAAAAAGATTGCCCAGTATGGGTCCATCCATCCAACGATTGTTTATTTTTATGGTTTCGATTAGGAATGCAGGCGCCAGATCGTAACTAAATTCTTTAACCAGCTGGTATGCGAACCCCGTTGCTTCGTATTTATCCTGATCCATTTTAGCAATCCGAATCAACTGGCCCCTTGCTTCCAAAGCATTTACGTAATCTCTTAATGAATCAAATGGACCAGTCATGTTCATAATCTAACCAAATATGATACAAATATGAAGATAATCCACTATGTTTTACTAATCTTGAGTTTTTAACTACAATGTTTGGATTGGTTTCCTGTTTAATAATGAGGTGAACAAAATGAAAAAGATAATCGCTTCGGCTCTGGCTTTGCTCTTAGCCTTCTCCTTGAGCTCAAATGCTGTTGCAGGCTTTGATTGGGCAGGTTGGCAGCCCTCTGACCAGTTGCAGCAAAAAATAAACAAAGTTATAGAGAGAATTAACAACAATCCAAACATGAGCCAAGCTCAAAAGGATCGTCTAACCGCTATTTTGACTGGAACTTTATACACCCAGGCCCAGGTAACTGCCCATTGGGAAAATAGGAATCAAAGAATTACTGTCTGGATTAGCAATCAAGCAGAGGATAAACAAGACAAGCTCAATGCATGGCTTGCAAAACGAATAGCCAATGGAGCACCGGATGCTAATATCATCAATAAAAAAAAGCAACGTGCACTCATCAAAAGGATTGCTAAGAGAATCAAAAAGAAAAGAAACCCGACGCCAGATACTCCTCCAGGCGATGGCTAATAAACAGCCCAACTAATTGCACAACCTGCCCTCAATCACGAGGGCAGGTTTGCTTTAACTCTAGCAATATTCGAATATCACTGTGAACGAGAACAAAAGATTACTTTTTTTTAGTGTTTTGATAATGCTCATAGGATCGTCCTCTAGCACCCTTGCGAAACCAGAGTCTTTCTCAGTGAGTTGGGACAGAGAGTGGTTAAATGTTGGTGATGCCTCCAAAAACGAACCCATTTATCCTTCGACCTATACCATTAACTATGGACATGAATTAAATGACCTTTTCAGCATTGGATTGTATGGGACCAAAAAAGTAGAAGAGGATGGCATTCTTCTTAGCTGTTTAGGGTCTGCTTGTGTTGATGGAGTATACGACATTGCCATTGACTCAGAATATGGTGCTCAGTTGTCAATGAGTTTACCTCTCAGTCAGAGAAACAGCCTATCTGCCTCAATAGGGATCTCTCGAATTAACCTATCAACCAATCTAAAACTTCACTATTTTGACTACAATGACAATCTTCAAAGTGAAACATTTTCCTTTAAAGACGAGGAAACATTTAAAACCGCATCGATAAATTTTTCCAGAGATATCCTTCCCATTCTCTCATTTTCACTGGGCTGGAATTTACTAAATGATGGTCATCAATCCTATGGGTCTTATGGTGCTTATTTGAATGGATTTTATCCAGTTATTGATTTCCACAAAGGTGGTTTTATTTACGTCTCCTTGGGATACAACGTGAGTGAAGTTCGTTCGGAACTGTCAACCACCGCCACTGGCGAAAAAGAAAAACTCGACAAGAAAAAAGGTTTCTTCACCTTAGCAGGGTTTGAAATGTTTTTGACCGACAACGGCTCAATCTATATCGAGTTTGGTAAATACCCCAATAAAGACTCTGCTTTAGGGGATATTTTTTCCATTGGATACAATTACACCTTTTAGTCAATCTGTTTGTATACTGTTCCATCTTTCATCACGAAAGAAATACTTTTAAGCAAACTAATATCTTCCAAAGGATCACCATTGACTGCGATGATGTCGGCTATTTTACCCGCTTCTATGGATCCTAAGGTGTCATCAATTTTTAGAAGCTTTGCTGTTTCCATTGTGGCAGATTGAATGGCTTCCATTTCAGGCATTCCATTCTTAACCATGAAGACAAATTCTTCCCAATTTGTTCCATGAGGTTGAACACCTGCATCAGTTCCAAAAGCTATCTTCACCCCCTTTTTATAGGCTTTGGAGAAAGTAACTCCTATTTGAGGGCCGACACTGGCTGCTTTGGGTCTGACTATTTCTGGAAAGTAATTATCTATTTTAGATTTTGCAGCAACAAACTCTCCAGCAGAAATTGTTGGAACATAATAAGTGCCGTTTTCAATCATAAGCTCCATGGCTTCTTCGTCCATGAAGGTCCCATGTTCAATAGAATCAACTCCAGCTCGAATAGCACGTTTCATTCCTTCTGCACCATGGGCATGAACTGCTACCCACATTCCATAGTCTTTAGCCGCACTTACAACGGCATTAACTTCTTCTTGTGTAAATTGTGGATTACTGCCTGATTTAGCTTCACTTAAAACGCCGCCTGTAACTGTGATTTTTATGCCATCAGCCCCGTCTTTATATCTTTGTCTTACCGCTGTATAAACTTCATAAGGACCGTTGACAACACCATCTTCTGGTAATGGATAGTCATAATCACCGACGGCCCTGCCGTTGGTGGGATCTGCATGACCTCCTGTGGTTGCTAAGCTCTTTCCAGAGGTGAAAATTCTCGGACCAACAACCTTACCTTGGTTGATGGCATCTCTGAGACTAATGGCAACCATACCACTATCGCCGACTTGCCTCACAGTTGTGAAGCCAGCAAAAAAAGTAACGTATGCGTCTTGAGTCGCAAGAATAGCCTCCATCTCCTTCTCAACTTTAGAGGGTCTCTCTGCTTTTGATTGATATTCGCCACCGAAGTGAACATGCATATCCATGAGCCCTGGAAGAACTGTATGGCGCTTCAGATCGAGGTAGGTCTCATCGTCTTTAGGGTTTTTATAGCCCTTAATCACATCTGTAATAAGATTATCATTAATCACAATAGTCATTTTTGTCTGAGCTTTATCTGACTTGCCGTCAATCAATTTTCCAGCATGGATCAGGGTTGTTGCTTGAAGAAAAAATGGAGCAAAAGCTATTGCCAATAATAGCCCTAATTTTAGCGACCTTGTATGCTTCGTGTTTATTTTTCTCATATTATTTCTCCTAACATCATCAAGATTTCTGTGTTTTCTTTATAACATAACTGCTCAAGGTTATCTGTTAGTATGTTGCCATGAAAAGACAATGCAATCATTTTTTATCAACAATCTTTTTGTTCCTATTTCTATTTAATTTTAACGTCTTTGGGCATGATTCTGATCAAGGAAAAATGACTTATACCTCTAAAAATATTATTGGCTTTGAGAATATTTTTGACAATGCCATAAATACTCAACCTGACCAAGAGGTGTTTGGTTATTTGAGGTTTCCTGATGAAATTAATGACAAATACCCATTGATCATTGCATCGCATGGTTCGCTTAATTGGGGGGAACATCACCTCAAATACCTTGAGCTCATGCGACAAGCTGGTTTTGCTGTCTTTGCCATGCATCCTTTCGACTCCAGAGGCACCACATCCACCGTTGGTGATCAGATTAATTTGACGCTCGAGACAGTGATCTGGGACATGGCCATGGCTCTCAAAATGCTCTGGGATGACCCCAGAATTGATAACAGGAAAATTTATGCAGCTGGCTGGAGTTTGGGAGGCTCTGCTGTCTTGTTTAACGCGTGGATGCCGTTTCAACGAGAAGCATTTGAAAAAGGAGAAAGTTTTACCGGGTATTTAATGTGGTATCCCGGGTGCATGGCCCTGCCAGATGTTGATGACTGGGACAAAGACTTGATGCAGATCTATATGGGTGCGGCAGACAATTGGACTCCACCAAAACCGTGCATCGAGCTTGTTTCTAGGATTAACAAAATGGGTGGCAATGCCAAAATTGAATTGTACCCAGGTGCGTATCATACCTTTGACGGCCTTTTACCACTGAAATTATGGCCTGATGCTTACAGTTTTGCAGAATGTGAATTTTGGGTGTCTGGGGAAACAAAAACAGTTTACGTTCCCAATAAGGGAGAATTTGATTTCAGTGATCCGCAAGCCAGAAGGCGGGCCTATGAAACATGTGCGATTAAAGGCAAGGTAATGGCTGGGTCAAGCCCAGAGTATCAAAATGCAGCTTACGTGCATTTAGCAACTTTACTCAAAAACTAAACTTATTCTCGCTCGTACGCTTTTAAAGCTTCGGATATAACCGACAAATTGTCCTCATCTGCTTGATATTTTATCCCATATCCGCCCGCTTGCCGCCATTTGTCAATGTTCGAACCACGGTCGTCAATTAAGATGTTTTGTGCACCGTTTGCAGCTGCATAGAGGGCTTTATCTCTAACAATAATTGTTTCTCTAGGTTGTGGAGACAGATTATTCGTTACCCAAGTCTGTTTGTGTTTACTGCTGTTGGCAATATCTCCTCTCAACGGTGAAGATAAAATGGAATAAGATCCTGCAAAGTCTATAGCCATTTCTATAATGTTATCGCAGACCTTTGTTTTAGGTAGCTTGGCAAAATAATCTGAGCCTGTTATTTTATCCAATACGTCTTGCAGCTTTCGTTGATCAATGTGTTTCCAGTGTTCCACTCCAGCAAATTTTGCAAAAGCACTAAAAAAATCAACCAACACGCCATCCATGTCCAGATAGATTGTTGGATCGCTAATATTCAACTGCAAGACAGGCTTTTTCACTTGCCATTCAGCTGATAAGACAGCAACTACGATTATTGAATTGCATGCAGTGCCTTGATAATAAATTCTCTGGTTGCTGCCGGGTCAATGACGGCATCAATCTCCAAGTGGGAAGCCATCTCCGTTGCCTTGCCCGCATCATACATCCGAGCCACCAGTTCATCGTATAATTCAGCCCTCTGTTCTGGGTCCTTCTCTGAGTCAAGCTCTTTCTTAAACCCAAGCTTCACCGCACCCTCAAGACCCATCGCACCAAACTCACCGGTGGGCCAAGCGGCGGAATACAAAGGATCGAGAAAACTACCACCGACCATTGCCATCGCGCCAAGACCGTAACCTTTGCGTAGAAAAATTGCCACCACCGGTGACTTTAACGCTGCACCAGCAATGAATAAAGATGCCATTTTACGCACCGCACCTTCCTTTTCACTGTCAGGACCTACCATAAAGCCAGGGGTGTCTGTAAGAGATACCAGTGGCAGTTTGAATGCATTGCAAATGTTAAGAAATTGGGCGGCTTTTTCAGCAGATACAGAATCAATGGCACCGCCCATTTGCTGGCAGTCGTTTGCAATTAAGGCGACAGGACGGCCTTCAAGTCGCATAAAACCGGTAATAATGTTGCGTCCATAGACACGGCGAATTTCTAAAAAACTGCCTTCATCCGCTATTATCTGGATGATATCACGAACCGAATAAGCCCAGCGACGGTCTTTGGGAATGATATCCCGGAGCAGCTCCTGATCTGCGGCAGACCAGGAGCTGGTTGCACCTTGAAAGTACGACAGAAGTTGCTTGGCAAGCTGGGTTGCTTGCGCTTCATTCTCAGCGAGAATATCAATGACGCCATTACTTTCCTGCATTTCGGCAGGTCCGATCTCTGTTGGCTCAAATGTGCCAAGCCCACCTCCTTCTATCATGGCAGGTCCTGCCATGCCAATCCAAGAATCACGAGTGGCAATTTTGAAATCGGCACATCCAAACAGAGCCGCATTTCCAGCAAAACAAAAACCATTGTTTATTGCTATACGGGGAACCTTGCCTGCCAGCCTGGCCCAGTTGGTAAACGAGAGAACATTGAGTCCGGCAATGTGTGTGGTGACATCGGTATCACCGGGTCTGCCACCACCGCCTTCGGTGTACATGATTACGGGCAGGGCTAATCGGTCAGCCAAATCACACATCCTGTCTAATTTTTTGTGGTGAAAGAAGCCCTGAGTACCAGCAAGCACCGAGTAATCATTAATGATGACAATCGCCTTAGCTGCATCAGCTCCCACGAGTTCAGAGTTGATGGTACACAGACCGGTGATGATGCCATCGGCTGCGGTGCTGTTCTGTAGCTCTTCGTAGTCTCGACGATTACGCTGTGCTGCAACAGCCAGTTGCCCATACTCCACAAATGAATCGGGGTCTGCTATATCCTGTAGGTTTTCCCTGGCTGTACGAAAACCAAGCTCGTGTCGCTTATCTCGCGCCTTGGTGCGCTGTTCATCTAAGGTTTTCGCAAGACGTTCATAAAGCTCTTGCAGTGCAGATTTTGCATCACCGTCCATCCGTCTTACGCTTCCCAATCAAAAGCACTCCTTTCCTTAGTTAGTGGGCGCCATTCGTGACGCTTCTCTAATCGATCTGAACTCATTGCCTTCATACCATTCTGGCCAGTCTTCTGAATTGGCAAGATCAAGGATCATTTCAGCCGTTATCGATAATTGTTCTGCGATGCCACTGAGATCCCAGTCGGTAGCGTATTCATCAGAGGGTTGATGATAGTCCTTGGTGACATAGTTGAGTGCCAGTTGCTCGCCGGCTTCAATACCGCCTTCGACTTTATCAATGCCCCCATCTGCATAAAGCATTGGCACTCCTTTTTTAGACAGGCTTATGTGATCCGAACGATAGAAATAACCTTTCTCAGGTTCTGGGTCTGGAACTAAATATTTATCATATTTCTGCAGTTTCTTCTCCAGTATATCTTCCAGCTGTGATGCACCATAACCAACAACAACCACGTCTTTTAACTTTCCTCTCGGTTGCATGGCGTCAAAATTAAATCCTGCAACCACTTGAGATAAATCTATAGGGGGGTATTCAGCAAAATATGCTGACCCAAGAAGTCCCGACTCCTCTGCAGTGACCGCAAGGTAAAGCAAGGATCTTTCATTGTTGTAGTCGTTTAAGGTTTCTGCCAGTTCCAGTATTCCAGCAACACCGGTGGCATTGTCCACCGCTCCGTTGTAGATATTGTCTCCTGCTTGTTCCTCCTTGGTACCTAAATGATCCCAATGAGCCATCATCAGAATGTATTCATTGGGTCTGAGTGATCCTTTTTTTACAGCAGCGACGTTATGAGAATTCGTAAATCTAATGGTGTTATTTAATCTCGCTTTGAAATTAAGGCCTTTCATCGCTACAGGCTTAAACGCAGCGGTCAGAGCTTGTTGTTTTAATCTTTCTAAATCCAGTCCAGATTTTGCGAACAGACCTTGTGCTATGGAATGAGTGATCCAAGACTCCACCTTAACTCGGTTTAGGCCCATGTCTTCTCGTTTTAAATCAATCTGTTTTCCTTGCCAACTGGTTTCAACGACTTGCCAAGGATAAGCAGCTGGAGCGGTTTCGTGAATGATCACCACAGCTTCTGCGCCTTGTCTGGCAGCTTCCTCGTATTTGTAAGTCCATCTTCCGTAGTAAGTCATGGCATTGCCTTTAAATAGGGCATCGTCTTGGGTTGCAAAGCCTGGATCGTTGATCAGCATTACCGCTGTCTTTCCAGTCATATCCATACCTTCGTAGTCATTCCATCCGTATTCCGGAGCAACAATTCCATAGCCGACAAATACCATTTCACTGTCATCGACGGCAACTTGTTCCTGAACTCTCTTGGTCCAAAAAACGGTTTCACCACCTTGCTCAAGCATCTTTTCACCGTCGTCTTGAAGAATGGAGACATAGGATCCTTTATCCACTGATACTTCAACCAAGGGAACATCCAGCAGGTAATTTCCGTTAATTGTTTGCAGCGATAATTGCTGAAAAGCATTCACCAGATATTCTTTTGTTTTCTCCCCGCCTTCACTACCTGGTGCCCTGCCCCCAAATGCATCGGATGCAAGCATCGCTATATGTTGATGCAGGTTTTGTTCTTCAATTGTGTTTGCCGAGAGTATTTGGTCGTTTTCAGCAGCATAGCTGCTAAAAAAAACCAGTGAGATTAGAGGTACCAAGTAAATCTTTTTCATATTTATCTCCAAATTAAACCCAGGATTGGCTAGTTGCCTTCAAATTTAACAGGTTTCTTCGTCAGAAACCCTTCAATGGCCTTTTTCTGATCTTCTGTGCTTGTTGTCAGCATAAATTGCTCAATTTCCATGTGCATGATCCCTTTAAAAAGACTCATGGCCAATTCATTGGAACTGCGTTTAATCATTTGTGCAGCTAAAGGGGGCTTCTCTGCATATTTTGTCACCCATTTCTTCAGGCAAAGTTCTCGATTCTCGGCGGTAAAAACCTCGTCAATGAACCCCCAAGATGCCAGTTGATCTGCATCGTGAAAGTCTCCACCGATAACCATTTGTTTGGCTCTGGATATGCCTACCAAATTAATTGCCAAAGGCAGACCCAGCCAGTTTAAATTCATCCCTAAATTAATTTCAGGATAGCCGACTTTTGTATTTTTTTCGGCGATTCTAAAATCGCAAGCAGAAGCAATGACGGCAGCCCCTCCGAGACAATAACCGTGCATCAAACAAATGGTTATTTGCTCAACATTCAAAATAGCCTGGATAAGATCCTTTCCTCTGTTGTGCTTCCATTGATACAGCTTTGTTTGATTTGATCTCGGTTCCTTTAGGTCGGCACCAACTGAAAAATTCTTGGCATTTGATCTGAACACTACAAGTCTTGTTTTAACGTCTTTTCTTATTGTTGAACAAAAATCGGTCAACTCAACCATTAACCCTTCATTCAAGGCATTCTGGTTCTCTACCCTATTGAGAAAAACATTGGCCACGCCCAATCTTTTTTTGACTACAATGTACTTGTATTTATTCATTACAGACTACCCAAATATTCTAATCGGATCCTGTAGTATGCCACGACAACGATATTTTTCTAGGGTAGCTCAATCGTCGGGTTATTTAACCAATAAGTGGCAGGCAATCGGTCTTTTCCAGCAAATCAGCAAGGATTGCTTGATCTTGATCCGCCAGTTTTGAGAACTCTTCTCTGATCCAAGCCAAGCATTTGGCTTGGTAGGGAAAAGAACCTTGAGACCAAATTCTGCCATCTATTTCTGCTTCCCATTGCTTTTGCCCGGCATCCAAGGCTTTACCGTTAGCAATCAGATAAGGAACATAGGTTCTGCCTATCTCCCTCAATATCGCCATTAAGGTTTCCGGAAATGAATCAAATTCCATCCAGTCTTCCTCTTTAGGTTCAAGGCCGCTGAGATCTTCAACGTTGTCGCACCATGCAAATATCCTTGGGGCATTTTTTAAAGTGACCGCTCTACAAGTCGGGTCGGTTTGAGCGAGCTGGGTTAATTGTCCAAAAACTCCAAAATCTCCACAACCGGGACGATTACCAAGAATAAATCTCCTACCAATAAGATGACGGTCCATAAGCTTTAGAAACCTGATATAGCTGTCTTCAATGAACTGCCCGGTTAGTTCATTCGAGCCGACGTATCGAAGCCGCTCAATTTGCCTCGTGGATATATATTCTGATATCGGTTCTATCTCCTCCATTGCAGCATCAGTCTTCACCCAAAGAGGTAAAACAGAACGGGCAAAGTCCACGTTTTCTTGATGCGACCAGCGATAGTGAAACATGGCTTTTGTTAGCCACTCATCGCCATAGTCTTCTATTAAATAATCCAAAAAACCCATAATTGGGTTGGTGGGTATCAGTGAACGTTCTTTGTGTTCATCCTCCAAATATCTAAGAATCGGAGTTGAATCTATCTTTGCTTCCTTGTAGTCACCGCTCGCACCCGGTAAAACTAACACCGGCAACAGGTTCACTGGTACTGTCGGAGTATTGACATCTTCAGAACCATTTCTATTGGCCCAAATGTATGAAAGTCTGCGGTATCTGATTGCTGAGCGAAGTTTCCTGCTGTATGGAGAGCCTGGAGCTCCTAATATTTTATAGGGTAGTTGCATATGGCCGTGCACCTAAAGAACTATTACCAGGAGTTAAATTTATTGGCTATTCAGGCCTTGCAGTTACCTCTAAGGGCACCATAACGTGAACATAGTCACTTCCCTTCCACATAACGTAAGGACCTCCAGAGTATGGATCGGTGGGGAGGTCAGCCATCAAACTTTCAGGCAATAGCATCATAAGATGTGGCCCCTCTGCCACCCATGTTCCTTTGGATTGATCTTGATTGCTAGGATCATCGTTATCAACAGGTATATCTCCAAGTAACATATAGGATAAGCCGAAAGACTCAGATTCTGAGTCATAAGGTGATTGAGTCATGTAGGCTTGTAGCCATTTTTGCCAAGCTTGGTCAACACACATGGGTGCGACATTTTCATTGGGAGGAGAACCAGGCATGCAAGTCCATCCATTGCTTCCCTCTCTTAAAATTGATCCGTCTGAACCCATAATCGTGGCATTGCCACTGACATTAGAAGGCGCAGCAGACATGGCAATATCTATTATTTCAGATTTATCGTGCTCATGATCATCATGCCCATAAACAATTGAAACACAAACAAGCATTACAAGGGTTATTAGTGTTTTTTTCATTAGATGTTCCTCAAAAATTCGAAACTTAAGTATAAAAGGATAAAAAAAATATTCCTACTCCTGTGAACTAAATAAGTATCTCTCCTTCCAGGTATCTTGCTGTTTTGCCCCCAATCAATACCCTGCTCTCAAGCAACTCGCATTCAACATCTCCAGATCTAAATGATAACTGTTTAGCTGAGAATTTTTTCTTTCCCAATATGCCATGCCAATATGGAATCATTAATGTATAAGCAGAGCCAGTAACGGGGTCTTCGTTAACTCCTGATTGAGGGGAAAAAAATCTAGAAACAAAATCAACTTCTTCTCCGGGGGCAGTGATAATTAAACCTCTGGAATCTAACTGAGAAAGTTTATTGAAATCAGGCTCTATCGCTCTAATAATTTCTTCCGCAGCAAAGACAGCTAAATAATCGTCCTGCCCCTTGTATGTTTTAAGCGGTTTTTCTCCCAATCCTTTGTAAATAACTTTATTTTGCTCGACTTCTTTTGGTTGATCTGCAGGAAAATCTAAATAAATCAGATCACCTTTTTTGAATGCGGTAAGTGTGCCTCTATTTATAGAAGTAAAAATCACCTGGGAACAATCACCAGGAAGATACTCATCAAACAAAATCCTGGCACTGGCAAGGGTAGCATGTCCGCATAAATCAACCTCAACGGTTGGAGTAAACCAACGGATTAAGTATGGAGACGAGGATATATTTACATACGCTGTTTCTGAGAGATTATTTTCAAAAGCTATGGCTTGCATAGTTTCATCGGCTAAATTTTCCTTAACAACGACTACTGCAGCAGGGTTGCCCTGAAAAACATTTTCAGTAAAAGCATCAATATAGTAAATAGGAAGTTTCAACTGTGAGTAACCTTTTTTTATTCGTTATCCTTAGTGCTTCTGAAGCTGAAGTATAAGAGTTCCAATACCAAAAGTTACTTCTTCAGTCTTTTTTTTCGAGTTGTCTCGTGAAATAAGAAGATACCCTTTTGAAATATTCATCATCCAGCTTTGTATACCTTTTCAACAAAGCGAAACAATATAAGAAAAATACATTAAGTCTAATAGAGAATCTCTTTTTAATATCATCATTGGGTAGGGACATGTAGTTTGTAGGTGTTACAGGGAGAGCTTTATTTGTTTTTTGATAATAATACAGTGCAAGTGATCTTCTAGCAGAGTTCTCGGGACAATTCAAAGGACGGGGGTGCCCATGATAGCTTTTATCATCAGTAGCAAATATTACACATCTATTAAATTCAGGTGATATAGATTCAATAAGCTTTCTATTTGTGTAATCCCATAATTCCAAATTACCACCCCAATTCTTTTCATAGTCAGGACTTAAGTAAAGCAGTAAATTAAGTCTTCTTTTCCAATATTTGTGCTTAGTGTGAGACTGTTCATCGGTATGAACATTCAAATAACCATTTGTTTTAATTTTATGTAATCCTGCCCTGTCTAATTGGGGATCAACAATCAAATCTTTAAAACCAGTCAACCCACTTAACCATTCCAAGAAAACTGAGGAGGAAAGTTCTTCGATGAGAAGTCTAGTATTTTTTCCCATTAACGATTTATCCGTGAGACCGGTTTTAATTTGATTCGTATGACTATAATCTAGCCAATATTCTGGTGGTACTGCTTCGTGTTCTGTGGCTATTAAACTGGCATCATTTCCCGTAATAAAATGATCTAAAATAATATACTTTATGACGTTATTTTCTTCGAACTGTTCCTTTAATTTCGATAAATCTAAATTTT
>ERZ651768.601-NODE-601-length-26900-cov-21.719569_pt1 | contig 26900 bp, 23 predicted proteins | sample MGYA00514754_ERZ651768 | MGnify/ENA metagenome assembly ERZ651768
TCGGCGACCGCCAACTCCAGCACCTCGGCGTCTCCGTGAAGCGAGGTAGCTACGGCGGCCACCGTTTCGCCCTCGCCGCGTACGAATCGGAGCACACTGTTGGCCGAAGCTGTCCGGGGGCTGAGGGTGGCGTCCACCTGGTGTGACTCCAGAAGGCCTAAAAGCCCGAGGCTGTGGACCACAGCAATGGTTTCTGGGCCACCCTCGTCGCGAGGCGACCGCCGCCGGCGCCCAGCATCCTTGGCGTACAGGCAGGCCAGAACGTTGGCGTCGTCCGCTCCGGTCAGGCCAATGACTACGTCTTGGCCGGCCACGTCAGCTTCGTCCAGCATCTCGGCATTGGCGATATCACCCCCGAACACAAGGGCCCGGCCAGCGAACATCTCGGAGAGCTCCTCGGCCCGTTCCTCGCGTTTCTCAATGATGGCCACATCAAGGCCCCGCTCGATCAGTTGCTCGGCCAGCATCTGGCCGGTCCTCCCGCCACCCAGCAGAAGTGCCCTGGTCGGCATGTCGCGGGCCAAACCCATGCGGGTTGTGACGTCGCGGAGGGCGCGTCGCTTGCAGATCACGGTCAGTAGATCGGCCTCACGCAGGATCCAGTCGCCGCGGGGGATGATCGTGTCCTCGTCTGCGTCCTCGTGTTCCCGCCGGGTAATCGATCCCACGATGAAATCCCAGTCCGGTTCTAGCTCGGCTCCCAGAGCGTGGAGGGACTGACCGACCAGCGGTGCATGGCCGGGAAGGCGGGCACTAAGGACCACGACCTCGCCACCGGCCATCTGCTTGAGCTCGAGTGCACCCGGGTACTCCATGAGCCGCAGGACGGCCTCGGCAACTTCCTCGTCCGGATCTATCACCAGATGGTCATCCGCTCCGTCGAACAGGGCGTCTACCTCTGCGCGTCGCAGGCTCCGGGACTCCACCCGAACCACCGTCTTGGCCACCCCGGCCCGGCGGGCCAGCAAGGCGCTCAAGATGTTGGTCTCGTCGCTTCGGGTAACGGCTACCAGGAGGTGAGTGTCATCAATTCCCGCAGCCTGGAGGACGTCCATGTCGGTTCCGCTGCCCGGGACGGTCAGGAAATCCGACTGCTCCCGAACCTCAAGAAAGCGCTCAGGGGCCTTCTCAATGAGGGCCACCTCATGGCCCTGCCCGTTCAGACGTTCAGCAACGTAGGTGCCGGTCTCGCCGGCACCCACCACGATGATGCGCACAGCACCAATCCTTCCCTATGGACTAGCGGCGCGGGTGGCATGCCCCTTCTCCGACGAACCCCACCGGCGGCACCCCGCTCACCTCTCGGGGCGAACCAGGCCCACCTCGGTCACCACTAGATCCAGTGGGACGTCCCACGATCGGGCCTCCAGTCGGGGAACCACCTGGAAGGCATGGCACAGGCCGATCAGCAACGGTCGAGCCCGATCCGCTCCTCGGACATGCGCGAATGTGCGGTCGTAGAAGCCGGCACCGTGACCGACGCGGTTGCCTAGCTCGTCGGCGACAACTACGGGGACCAGGACCACGTCCAGGTCGTCGGGCGGCACCTCACGGCCATCCCCCGGTTGGCGGATCCCAAAGGGACCGTCGAACAACGGACCCACGGGGACCACGAACCGCAGCGCCTCTCCCGGCGTGGTCACTGGAAGTGCCACGTCGAGACCTTCGTCGTCGCAGAGGGCCGACGGGTCCACCTCGCCCCGGACACCTAGATAGGCGCCGATGGTCCGGGCTTCTCGAAGCTCCTGTAGGCCCCGAAGGCGTTCCACCACCACGGCAGACGATCGGGCGACCACGTCGGCGGCTAAGGCCTGCCGTCGGGCCAGCATCTCGCCCCGGACGTCATCGACAGATGCCGAGGTCGGTTCCACGACCGGCATTGTGGCCCACCGGCACCGCTTCCGTCTCCCCGATCGGTGACTCCATTCCTTGGAAGAGGTCGGTCCCGGGCATTGGACTCACTAGAGTCCCTGCGTCCCTTCACGATCCGCCGCAACCGGCGGGCGTCGGGGCCAGTTCCGTCCACCGGTTGGCTGGGTGGAACTTCCCAACGTCCTACACACCCTTGGAGACACTCCCTTGGACGCCATTCCCTATCTGGCGGGCGCGTCGGCCCTCATGGGCCTACTACTCGCCTGGTTCTTCTACACCAACGTAAAGGCCGCCTCTCCGGGCGACGAGCGCATGGTCTTCCTCATGACCGAGATACAGAAGGGCGCCCGGGCCTTCCTCAAGAAGGAGTACAGCTGGGTATCGGTCTTCGTGGTGGTCATGGCCGTGCTCATCGCGGCCCTGATCGCTCCGGCAGCCGCCGTGACCTACGTGATTGGTGCCGTCCTGTCTGGCCTTGCCGGATACGTAGGCATGACGGTGGCCACCATGGCCAATGCCCGCACGACGGAGGCGGCCAAGGACGGTCCCGGCCGCGCCCTCTCGATCGCCTTCCGGGGCGGAGCGGTCATGGGCTTCACGGTTGCTGGCCTGGCCCTTCTGGGCCTCATGGTCGTGTATGTGCTTTTCGTGTTGGTCCTCGAGGTCGACGACGCCTTCGAGGTCGTTACCGCCTACGGCCTGGGCGCATCGTCAATCGCCCTGTTCTCCCGCGTAGGGGGCGGCATCTACACCAAGGCAGCCGACGTAGGCGCCGACCTGGTGGGCAAGGTCGAAGCGGGCATCCCGGAGGACGATCCCCGGAACCCGGCCACCATCGCCGACAACGTGGGCGACAACGTGGGCGACGTGGCCGGTATGGGCGCCGACCTGTTCGAGAGCTACGCAGGGTCGATCATCGCCCCGATCTCGCTGGTGGCTTTTGCCCTCGGCCTAGGCGCCGAGGAGGCCAGCGCCGCCATCAACATTTCCCTGCTCGCATTCCCCATGGCCATCGCCCTGGTGGGAATGGTGGCCTCCATCCTGGGTTCCTTCCTGGTCAAGGGCGGGACCTCCACCGACACCAAGGCGCTGTCCAAGGCCCTCCATATGGGGACCAACGTGGCTATGGCCTTGACCGCGCTCGGCACAGTGGGCGTTGCCGCCTGGCTGTTCGGCGACAACGACGCCTTCGACTCCCCGATGGGCCTTGCTATCGCTGTGATCGGGGGCCTCGTTGTGGGCTGGGCGTTAGGCAAGACGGCTGAGTTCTACACCTCAGACCACTTCGGCCCGGTGAAGAAGATCGCCAAGCAGACGGAGACCGGACCCGCCACCACAATCCTGGGCGGCATATCGGCCGGCATGATCTCGGTCGCCACCTCCGTAGCCCTACTGGGGATCGGCGTGGGCGTCGCCTACTGGGGTGGTGAGATGGCTTTCGACTCCATCGGCGCCCTGGACGGCGGGATTTACGGAATCGCCGTGGCCGCCATAGGAATGCTGGCCACCACAGGGGTGGTTGTGTCAGTCGACGCCTACGGCCCGATCGCCGACAACGCCGGAGGAATAGCCGAGATGGCCGAGCTGGACCCGAGTGTCCGCGAGGTCACCGACGCCTTGGACTCGCTGGGCAACACCACCGCCGCCGTGGCCAAGGGCTTCGCCGTGGGCTCAGCTGCCCTCACCGCCCTAGCCCTGTTCAAGAGCTTCGAATTCGCGGTCAGTCAGGCTGGCGGTTCGTTGTCCCTCGACGTCGGCGACGTAACCGTATTCATCGGCCTGTTCCTCGGTGCCATGCTGCCCTTCCTGTTCGCCGCCCTGACCATCGACGCCGTGGGTCGGGCCGCCCACGACATGATCGAGGAGGTCCGTCGCCAGTTCAGGGAGATCCCAGGCCTGAGAGAGGGACTGCCGGGGGTACACCCGGACTCAGCGCGCTGTGTGGCCATCTCCACCACGGCATCGCTCAAGGAGATGGTGCTCCCAGGATCGCTGGCCGTGGTCATCCCCCTGGTCATGGGCTTCATCAGCATCAACGCCCTGGGTGGGTTCCTGGCCGGCGCTCTGGTCTCCGGCTTCTGTCTAGCCATCTTCATGGCCAACGCCGGAGGAGCGTGGGACAACGCCAAGAAGTACATCGAAAGCGGCCACCACGGTGGCAAGGGCTCGGAAAGCCACAAGGCGGCCGTCGTCGGCGACACGGTAGGCGATCCGTTCAAGGACACCTCCGGCCCAGCCATGAACATCCTCATCAAGGTCATGACGATCGTGTCGCTCGTGTTCGCATCGGCCTTTGTCGGCTAAACCAACATCGAGTCGCCCGAAAGGAGCCCTTCGGGGCTCCTTTCGACGTTTTCGGATCGACCGGGCTTAGCCCGGGAGGACAATCATCGGGTCCTTGGCCTCGCCACCGGTTCGGACCTCGAAGTGGAGGTGCGGGCCGGTCGACCATCCGGTGGATCCGCACTTGCCGAGCACCTCTCCTTTGTCGATCACGTAGCCGCTGGAGACGTGTAGCTCCTCCTGGTGGGCGTACAAGGTGACTACCGGGCCCTCGTGCTCGATTAGGACGATGTTGCCGTAGCCATTCTTCCAACCCGCGAATATGACCTTCCCAGCCTTGGCCGCCCAGATGGGCTGACCCCTGACGCATCCGATGTCCACCCCGTTGTGCTGGCGCTTGGTCCCGAAGATGGGGTGAATCCGAGGTCCGAAACCTGACCCCATCTTTCCCTCCATGGGCATGATGAAGCCCTGGCCGGATTCCTTAGTCAGATCGGGCGCAGACTTGCGGAGTTCCTCGGCAATCAGGTTCTCGATGAGAATAGCCATGACGTACTGGTCGCGTTCGAACTGCCGGATCTCCTCCTCATAGGCCCGAATTCGCTCCTCCAGCTCTCCCTTCACGTTCTCCTTGGCGGCGATCCGACGGTCCAGTACCAAGATCGATGACTCCAACTCCCGTTGCCGTGCATCAGCCTCGCGGATGGCGTCATCGGCCGAGAAGGCGATGTCCTCCAGGTCCGACTCGAGGGCACGGAGCCGATCAACCATGTCGCCCCGGTCGCCGATTACCGCGTCCAGGATGGCGGCCCGCCGCACGCCCTCAGTGAGATCCCGGGATTCGAGCAGGCTGCCCGGCCGCATACGGGAGATGTAGACATCAATGGCCAGTTCCTGGATCCGAAGCCGCAACTCCGCCACCTCGGCCTCGACCTGGTCGGCCTGGACCCACCGCAGCGTGGCCTCGGCTTCCGCGGCCTCAATGGCCTGACGGGCGGCGGCAATTTTCGCCTCCTGGAGAGCCACCGCGTCGTCCAAGGCATGCAGAGCGTCGGCCACCACGTCGTCGGCGGCCGCCACCACCACCAGGGCCTCGGCTGCGGTCGCTGCGCTGTCCTTAGCCGCCTCCCTCTTGTCCCGCGCATCCCGGATGGACTCCGTGTCCTTGATTGCTTCCGCTGGGAGGGCCAGGACGACCAGGATGGCTCCAGAGAGCACCAGGAGCCGGCGGAGACGGGAAATGGGTGGGTGGTGGTGCATGGCGAGCGTGCCCGTGGGTGGGCAGGCGCAGGGTACCCGTGGGATCCAGTGTGGTGCCGTACCCGTCGAATCGTTCCGTCCCGGGATCGGGTGGTAGACCCGGGGCGGACCGCTGCCGTTCCGGAGGACGGATGCCCCCCATAAACCGACCCCTGCAGGACCTCCGGGTCATCGACCTCTGCCACGGCCGGGGCGATCTTTGCGGTCGACTGCTGGGCGACCTTGGAGCAGACGTGCTGCTCGTCGAACCTCCGGCGGGTTCGGCCAGTCGACGCCTCCCACCGTTCGCCCCCGACGGGACATCGCTGTACTTCGCCTATCGCAACACGAACAAGCGCAGTGCGATCCTGGACCTGAGCGACCTGGATGACCGGGACCGCCTGCTGTCTCTAGCGGCACACGCCGACGTGGTGGTGGAGTCATCTCCGCCTGGCTACCTGGCGAGCCTCGGGATCGGTGCCGAGGACCTCGCCGCCACGAACTCGGACCTCGTAGTCGCATCGCTCACCGACTTCGGACAGACCGGCCCCTACCGGGACATGGAGTCCACCGACGACGTGATCCTCGGCCTGTCCGGCTGGTTGGCTCTCTCAGGCATCCCGGAAAAGCCACCCCTGCTGCCCCCGTGCACTCTGGCCGGCGACACCCTGGGAATCCTGGGTGTCCACGCCATCCTGGTGGCCCTCGTACAACGCAGCCGGGGCGGAGGTGGCCAGCACCTCGATGTGTCAGCCCTGGAGGCCGTCGCGCAGATGAACACCTGGGGAGTGCCTACCGCCAGCCACCGTCGACACCTCGGGGCCGGGATGTCGACCCTCCGGCAGGGGGACAGTCTGATGTACCCCACGGTGCCGTGCGCCGATGGGGCCGTCCGCCAGGTGGTCCTTACACCCGGCCAGTGGCGAGCCATGTGGGAGTGGATGGATCAGCCGGAGGAGTTTGCAGGCGAGTACTGGGAGTCCTTCGCTAACCGCCTATCCCACCTTCGGGACATCAACGCGGCGTTCGCCAAGCACTGGTCCGACCGGACGATGGTGGAGGGATGCCGGGAGGCCCAGCGGCGCGGCATCGTGGCCACTCCCATGTTGAGTCCGGCCGACATACTGATCGACGAGCACTTCGCCTCCCGCGGCACCTTCCGGGATGTCGACGTCTCCTCGACTACACGGGCCCCAGTGGTGTCTGGGCTCTGGGAATTTGACGGGGAACGGGTCGGCTACCGGTTCCGGTCGCCGGACCCGGGTGAGCACACGCCCGGGTTTGAGAAACCATCCTTCGAACTTCCCGCCCTAGTCGACGGTCCCGGCAGTCGGCCTCTGGAGGGTCTTCGGGTAGCCGACTTCGGACACGGCGGTGTCGGCGTGGAGTGCGGTCGCATGCTGGCCGACTTTGGAGCCGACGTCGTCAAGGTGGAGAGCCGGTCCTATCCCGACTTCCTCCGGATCTTCATGGGCGGTGAGGTAACCCCCTCGTTTGCCTCCTGCAGTCGTAACAAGCGCTGCCTCGGTCTTGACCTGAAGCATCCCGATGCCCGGGAGGTCGTGGAGCGCCTAGTGGCGTGGGCTGACGTCCTGATTGAGAACAACTCCACGGGAACCATGGACCGCCTGGGGATCGGATGGCAGGACGTCAGACGTCTCAATCCGGAGGCCGTGCTGGTCTCCAGCCAACTAATGGGCTCTCGGGGAATCCAGGCCGCTTGGACGGGCTACGGCCCCACTATCCAGACGGCGGGCGGACTCAGTTGGCTTTGGGCGTTTGACGACGGCGATGGCCCGCCGGGCAACAACGCTGTCCACCCGGACCACCTGGCCGGACGTCTGTGCGCTATCGGGGCTTTGGCCACCCTGATCGGCATTCGACGGGGCTCACCTCCAGCGCACGTGGAGGTCGCTCAGGTCGAGTCCATGGTGGCCACCCTTGGCGACGTCCTCCTGGCTGAGGCGCTGGAAACTGGCGCAGCACGACCGGAAGGCAACGACTCCCCTATTGGTGCCCCGTGGGGCGTCTTCCCGTGCGCTGGCGAGGACCGGTGGTGCGTCGTTTGCGTCCGCCATGACGACGACTGGGCCGCTCTGCGGGAAGCCATGGACCGTCCCGAGTGGGCCGCGAGCCCCGACCTGGCCACCGCCGTCGGTCGCCTGGCACATCGGGATCGGGTGAACAGCGGACTGGCCTCCTGGACAAGGACCCTCGGGTCATCCGAGGTACAGGACCGCTGTCAATCTGTCGGCGTGCCCGCTGGTCGGGTAACGAATCCGTTTGACCAACTCGAGGACCCCCACCTGTTGGACCGGGGCTTTCTGGTGCAGATCGACCAGACCGGCCTGGGCCCCATGGTCCTAGAGGGGACGTGTATACGAGGTTCCGGCATGCCGGAGCCCCCCTGCGGGCCAGCACCCCTCATCGGGGAGCACAGTTGGTCCTTCTGCGTGCAGGACCTGGATATGGAGCCGGGCGAGGTGAATGCTCTCCTGGCCTCCGGTGCCCTAGAGCAGGCAACCATCAACGGCGACTGACCTCGCTGAGGTGTGCGCCTCAGACCGGGGACTCGACCCGTAGGCGGTTCGAGGGACGTGGCGGCAGGGTGTCTGCGAGGTCCGCTAGGAGGTCGTCCCGCAGGCTCTTCCGGGAGGTGTCGTCCCAAAGGTTGATCCGCTGGAGGGGGTCCTCGGCCAGGTCCCAGAGCTCGCCCTCAGTTCCGTCGTGACAAGTCCCCAACTCGTAGCGGGTACAGACCATCCCGTCTCGGGCGATGGTCTGAAGGTGGACCTCGATGCCGCTCGGATGGACGCTGTCCCATTCGGTGAGGACCCGTTGCCTCCCCTGTTTGGTCGCCTCTGTTGCCGAAGCCGGCAACGGCTCCCCGTCCATCCAGTCCGGGACCGAAAGGCCGGCAATCTGACAAAACGTCGGGGCGAGGTCCACCAGCCCCACCGGGGCGGCCACCACTCCTGGGACCACGTGGCGATCTGGTGCCGGGCACCAGACGAGGGGCAGGCGCATCAGGGAATCCACGTGGTATGGCCCTTTGAACAGGAGCCCGTGGTCGCCTTGAAATTCGCCGTGGTCGGTAGTGAAGACCACGTCGGTCCCGGCCATCCGGCCCTGGTCCCCAAGGGCGTCCAGCACCCGGCCCAGAGCCTCGTCGATCAACTCGTTCTCGATATGGGCCATGGCATCGACCTCGCGCACCTGGTCGGTGGTGAGACTCGCTGGGATCCAGTGTGTTGGAGCCTCGTAGTTGGAGACCAAACTGCCGTCATACCAACGGCGCCAGTGGGGGGCCTTGGCGTCGAGCGCCGCCTCCCTTTCCACTCGGTCCTCCGGATAACCGGCTGGGAGATCCAGGTCACGCCACGGGACCCTGTGGAGTTCGGAAGACGGCGGGTCCCACGGGTGGTGGGGGTCGGGGAAGCTCAGCCAACAGAACCAGTCGTCGTCGGCTTTCAGGCTATGGAGCCACTCAATAGCCCGATCGGCCACCCAGTCCGTGTGGTATGCGTGTCGCGGTACCTCGTTGTACCGAACCTGGGGAGCTCCGCTGTCCCCGCCTCCTTCGGCGTTTACATTGAGGCTGAGGTCGAGGACGGGGAAGAAGCCACCTATGTGCTCCGGGTGGTGCTCTCTCATCCACCGCCGGTAGTGCACTAGGCCGGCCGGGCCGTGGCCGGCCAGTTCCATCCGGTCGAATCCCCGATGGGGCCGACCGTTTTCGTCAGTTGAGCCGGAATTTCCCATCTGGTTCTCAGCGAACCGGAGAAACGGGTCTAGGAAAGGTTCGAAATGCGCCTTGCCGAACAGACCGGTCCGCCAGCCCGCCTCATGGAGGAGGCCAGCCACGGTGGGTGCATCGGCCGGCAGGGGGACGCCATTCATCCAGACTCCATGGGTGCGGACGTGCTGGCCAGTGAGCATGGTGGCCCGGGACGGCATACAGACCACGTTTTGGGGATGGGCCCGTTCGAATCGGACTCCGGCGGCCGCTAAGCCGTCGATCACCGGGGTTCGGGCCACCTGTCCGCCGTTGCAACCCAGGGCGTCGAACCGCTGCTGATCGGTCGTTACGAACAGGATTCCCCGGCCCATCAGGCACCAACATCTTCGTAGGCTCGGGACGTCTTCCCATCGATTACAAGGTTCCGCAGGCCGACCAGAGCGTCGCCCAGCGCTCCGTCCAGGACATAGGCCAGCGTTTTGGGTTCCAGTTCTTGTTCGTAGACGACCCTTGTCCCTCCGGGGTCGTCTTGCACGGTGATGCGCCCTCGGTGGTGGTCGAGGTGGAAGGGGCCAGTGATCCGGTACTCGAAACACCGGGTCTCGTCATCGATGGCCAGAATTTCCTCCAGTAGGAAGCCTCCGGCCGCCGTCACTACGGTGCGGACGCCGTCTTCGACGGCCGACGTGACCACTCCGGGAAACCACTCGGCCTGGCGTTCGGCAGCGGCCACGATGGCCCAGACGGCGTCCGGATCGGCGGAGATTACCGCCTCGCGTCTGACGTCTACCCTCCGGTCTCCCACGTTGCGATGGTAGACACCGGTTCAGGCCGGTCGGCTAACGGGCCGTATGCTCCCCCGCCATGGGTGAAGTCGCTGTCTCCGAGACGTTCGATCCCGAGCGATGGGAGCCCGTGGACGGCTTTGGTCTGACCGACCTGACCTATCACCGGGCCGTGGACCAGGGGACCGTACGGGTGGCCTTTGACCGCCCGGAGGTTCGAAACGCCTTCCGGCCACACACCGTCGACGAGCTATACCGGGTGCTGGACCATGCTCGGATGGCTTCGGACGTCGGCACAGTGCTGTTGACAGGAAACGGGCCTTCGCCTCGTGACGGCGGCTGGTCGTTCTGCTCGGGAGGCGATCAGCGGATTCGAGGCGACGACGGCTACCGCTACGCCGATGGGGAGACGGCCGAGACGGTGGACCCGGCCCGGACGGGCCGCCTCCACATACTTGAGGTCCAGCGCCTGATCCGGTTCATGCCCAAGGTGGTGATCGCCGTGGTGCCCGGCTGGGCTGCCGGTGGCGGTCACAGCCTCCACGTGGTGGCCGACCTGACCTTGGCCAGTCGCGAACACGCCCGCTTCAAACAAACGGACGCTGACGTGGCCAGCTTCGACGGCGGGTTTGGTTCGGCCTATTTGGCCCGTCAGGTGGGCCAGAAGTTCGCACGTGAGGTGTTCTTCCTCGGTCGGGAGTACACAGCTGAGCAGGCACACGCCATGGGGATGGTCAACGAGGTGGTTGACCACGACCGCCTCGAGGAGGTGGCCTTGGAGTGGGCGGCCGCCGTTAACGCCAAGAGCCCAACGGCCCAGCGGATGCTCAAGTTTGCCTTCAATCTGATCGACGATGGTCTGGTCGGCCAGCAGGTGTTTGCCGGCGAGGCAACACGTCTGGCCTACGCCACTGACGAGGCCCGAGAGGGTCGGGACGCATTCCTGGAAAAGCGGCCCCAGGACTACTCGGGTTTCCCGTACCACTTCTGACGGCGTCGCTCCGCGGGACCCGGTGAACCGTCGTGCCCGACATGCTCAGCCTGCTTGTGGTCTGGCACTCCGCCTCCGGTGCGACCCGTGCTCTGGTCGAGGCTGCGGTCGATGGGGCCTCTGATCCGGCCATCGCCAAGGCCGGAAGGCTGGTCGAGGTCCGGGTGGCCGAGGCGCTCCATACCGGGGTAGAAGACGTCTTGGATGCCGACGGTTACCTGCTGGCCACTCCAGAGAACTTCGGGTACATGTCCGGGGGGCTTAAGGATTTCTTCGACCGGACTTACTACCCGTGTCTGGATCACACCCGTGGGAAGCCCTACCGGTTAGTCGTCAAAGCCGGAGGGGATGGGGCGGGCGCTGTGGGCGCTGTGGTGCCACTGGCCACCGGCCTGGGGTGGCGGTCGGTTGGTGAGCCGCTGGTCGTGCGGGGGGAGGTCAGCGACGCGGACCTCGATGCGGCCCGAGAGCTCGGTGGATCATTAGCCGCCGGCCTGGCCCTGGGCCTTTGGTGAAGCGGTGGGTTTGACCCGTGCCTCGTCTACGTAATCACGCGGACTGTCCTCCCGTCCTTCTGGGGTTGGTTCCGACCGCAACGTGAGCGAGAATGATTCTCATCATGGACCCGGCACCCCGCATCGCCCTCCGGGACGTCTCTGTCATGCGGGGAGACCACATAGCTCTGAGTGGAGTGACCGTGGCGTTTGCCCCCGGCACGGCCACGGCCCTCGTTGGGCCCAACGGATCGGGCAAGACAACAATGCTCGAGGTCCTGGCTGGCCTCCGCTCCCCTACCTCCGGTCTGGTACACGGTGACGGGAGCACGGTGGCCCTGGTCCCTCAACGTCACGCCAGATCGTGGATGCCATTGACTGTCTCGGAGGTCCTACGGATGGCCCGGTTCCGGCCCACCGTGGTCCCCCGACGCCTCGGCGCTCACGACCATGCCGCCGTAGACGGGGCAGCGGGACGCCTCGGCGTCCGCGCCCTCCTTGACCGTCCGCTCGACCAGCTCTCCTTTGGGCAGCGCCAGCGGGTCCTCGTGGCCCAGGCCCTGGCCCGGGAGGCCGACGTCCTCCTGCTAGACGAGCCCATTACGGGTCTCGACCTCCTGAGCCAGGAACGGATCCTGACTGTGATCGAAGAGGAGCGCCACGACGGTCGCACCGTGGTCCTCACCACCCACCACCTGGACGAAGCCCGGCACTGTGACGAGGCCGTTGTCCTCGACGGTCGGCTGGTGGCCGTCGGGCCACCTGACGACGTCCTGGTGCCAGCCGTGCTCCGGGAGGCCTACGGCGAACGCGTCCTAGGTGACCACGCCCACCACGCCCATGCCCACGACCTGGTCTTGGTGGACGACCACGGGCACGGTCACGACGGGCGTTGAACGCTCTCCAGCCGGCGGAGGTTAGGCGGTTCTTCCGGCTATCCGGTCCGAGGTGGCCACGCAGCGCACTACCGCCGCCATGATCTCGTCGGTGGCCTCGCGGGGTCGCTCGGCATCCACAACCCCGACCACCTCACTACGAAGCACCAGTGGCACCCGCCGCCAGGGCCGGAAGAACGGGAGAGACCGTCCCCGCGGCCAGAGCCTCTCGGTTCCGCTGGCCCCGTTGGCCACCACCGGAAGCCCGGTGTCTATGGCCAGGCGACCAATCCCCGGGTGGGATCGGCCCACGCCCGTCTCGGCCCATTCCTCCTCGGGAACAATCCGGCCCTCGGGCATGATGGCGATAGACCACCCGTCGCGCAGTGCTTCGGCGGCAAGGTCCAGAGCCTCGGTTCCCTCCACCGGAATGCAACGGAGTTGTCGTAGCAACCAGCCGATCAGCGGCTGTTCAAAGTAGGAAACGGCGACCAGGGGGCGGATGGGCCAGCCCCAGGTACTAAACGTGCACGTTGAGAGGAGAAGGTCGGCCATGCTCCGGTGGTTCGCAGCGTGGATGGCCGGTCCTGGGGGAGCCGGGGGCCGCTCTCCGACATTGACGGTGGTCAGCATCCGCATGAACCACGCCACCCGGGCCTGGATCCGCAGAAGGGACCGTTCCTCGGTGGGGTCTGGTCCGTCGGGATAGCTGTGCATGCCTGAAGATGGTACGGAACTCCGACCGGTCCCGCTCCAGCCCGCCTCAGGGCAGGTGGTGGCACCCCAGGGAGGTGTCGTGGCGGGACCGGCCGGCGTTAGCCACCCAGACACAGATTGGCACGGTGCCCGTCGGACCGGTCAGGGCCACTGCAAAATCATGTCCGATTCCAGTCGTTCCAACTACGCGTGGGCTCAGGCCGTCAGTGTTGACCACAACCTCCAGGCCGCCCTCCGGAGCGTCGGCGTCGTAGGCCCAACCGGTTAGTAGGAGGTCGTCACCGTCTTTCGTCAGACCTTCGACCCGACCGACGGGGACATCGCCCTCGGCCCGTGTGGCCATACGCGCCTCCCGCTCAGCCCCGGTCCGGCAGGATTTCACAACCTCGAAGCGCCAGCCGTCGTCCCTGAATGCCGGGACAACCGCTTCCACGATGTGAAGCGAGAGCCATTTCCTGTCGTGGAGAAGGATCGTTGATCCGTCGTGGCGCTTCCCGGTCAGGTATGCCAAGACCACTGGTACCCACGGGTTCTGCCACTCCTGCGGATCGGCTGTCCAATCCACGTGCTCCATTCCTAGGGACCCGGCGACGGCCAGTACCATCTCGTTCCGCTCCCCGTAGGGCGCCCGCCAGCAGGACGGTCGGAACCCAGCCAGATCCCGGAGGAGCAGCGAGGCTTCCTCGAGGTCGACGGCCACGTCGAACGGATGGTGCTCCGTGAGTCTCCGGTGATGCCACGAGTGGTTCCCGATGGCGTGTCCCCGGCTCAGCAGTTCCTGTACGTCGTCCTGCCCCCATCGGGGCTCCAGGTTCCGGCCGAGGGGGAAGAAGGTGGCCTTAACCCCGTGGCGGTCGAGGAGATCGAGGAGCACCGGGGTGAACACCTGGTCGGGGCCGTCGTCAAAGGTCAGGTGGACCACGCCTGGGGCTTCTTCGAATTGCTCAGTAAGCCCTCCGACTCTTTCGGAAGTACCACTGTCATCCGTCTCGGCCCCTGCCGGTCCAGCCAGCACGGCGATCAGGACCCCGACGGCGGCTACCGCCGCCGCTGGGAGGAGCCGACGGGCTCCACGTTCAGCTCGTGCCGAAGATCCGGTCACCGGCGTCGCCGAGGCCCGGCACGATGTAGCCAACCTCGTTTAGGCACTCGTCGACTGCCGCGGTCCAGATGGCGACATCCGGGTGGGCGTTTTGGAGCGCAGCGATCCCCTCCGGAGCAGCCAGGAGGCACAAGAATCTGATAGCAGCGGGCCCGTCCCGCTTCACCCGGTCGAGGGCGGCGCTCGCCGAGTTTCCAGTGGCCAGCATCGGGTCGACGACGATGACCGTCCGTCCCTCTAGTGGTGGGAGCTTGCAGTAGTACTCGACCGCTTCGAGGGTTTCGTGGTCCCGGTAAAGGCCGACGTGGCCCACCCGGGCCGAGGGGATGATCCTGAGAACGCCGTCTAGCAGCCCGTTGCCGGCGCGCAGTATGGACACCACCACGGGCTCCTCGACCAATTCGGGCTGATCTGTGTCGGTCATCGGTGTAGTGATTCGCACGCTTCTCAGTGGTAGTTCGCGGGTTACCTCGTAGGCCAGGAGGAGGCTGGTCTCGGTCAGCAACTGTCGGAACCGTTCGCTGGGTGTCTCGGCCCGCCGCATTTGGGTCAGCTTGTGGCTGACCAGGGGGTGGTTGACGACGTGCAGTTCTGGCATCGGCCCACCCTAGGTCCCTCTTTGAGTAGAGGAGCGTCCTCAGTCGGCGGTCAGGAGCCAGTCCCGCAGCACCTCGGTGGCCGAGGTGAGGGCCCGTCCCGGTGGCGCGTTGAGCCACATCGGCTCGGCAGTCGTCACCAATTCAGCTACCGGCCTAACTAGGCGGCCTTGCTGGACCAGATCGTGGACCAGGTGGTGCCAGCCCAGGCCCACCCCCTGGCCTTCCATTGCGGCATGCAGCAACACCGTGTAGTCGTTTGTAACTCCCAGCCCCGTTCCGTCTGGCGCGCCGGCTCCCAGTGCCTTGAACCACTCCGACCACCGCATCCTCGACCGGTGGCGCTCCTGTAGCGTCAGGAGCTCGGCTCCCATGAGGACCCCCAGGGACCACGGGGTGGGGCCCAGGGACGCCGCGTATCCGGGACTACAGATCGGATAGACCGTCTCCTCCATTAGCGGCCATCGCTGGCATCCTGGCCAGCGGGCCCGGCCCACGGGGACAAAGAGGTCAACCGTGCCGGTGTCGAAATTCCGATCAGAATCGGTGGTCACACAGCGGACGTCGATCTCGGGATGGGCCACCTTGAACCGGGTCAGTCTGGGTATCAACCAGTGGCTGGCCGTCGCCGTGGAGACCGAAATGGTCACGACCTCGGTGGCCAGATCTTGAAGGTTCTGGACGTCGCGGACGGCTTGGTGGACCCGGGCCAGGCCGGCGCCCACTCCGTCGGCCAGGATCCGCCCCTCCTCGGTGAGGCGAATACCCCGGTGGTCACGATCGAAGAGGGCACACCCAAACCACCGCTCTAGTTGCCGGATGGCGTGGCTCACCGCCGACTGTCCCACCTCGAGCTCCTCCGCGGCGCTGGAGAAGCTGTGGTGCCGGGCCACGATGGCGAACGTGGTCAGCCCCTGGGTGCTCGGAAGGTCGGTCGACCCCGGGGTATCAATCTGTCTCATACCACCATGAGAGTACACATCCTTTACACCGAGTGAAACCGGGCATACCTTTTCCCTGCCCCTCTTTTCAGTAAGGGGGCGCACGTGCCCATGAAGACCCCAACCGACGCGCTGACCGCCGCTACCGGGACCCACTGGACCTCCGAGGAGGCCTGGGTGGGTACCCGCCGCCCAATACTGGAGGCTCACGCCCTCCCGGCCGCCGTATACGCCGACCCGGCCTTTTACGCCGAGGAGCAGGAGCGGGTCTTTTCCACCTCCTGGGTTTGCGTGGGAACCCACGACGAGTTGGACGCCCCGGGTAGCGCCATCGTGCGGTCCGTCGCCGGCCGTTCTGTGATCCTCACCCGCAACCAGAACGGCGACCTGCGCGGCTACTTCAACGCCTGTCGACACCGCGGCACTGAGCTGCTGGAGGCCGACTGCACCCTGGGGTTGACCATCCGCTGCCCCTACCACCGTTGGACCTACGACCGCGACGGCGCCTTGGTGGCCACCCCCCAGTTCGCCGACGCCGGCGTGGACCGATTCGACACCACCAACTACGGGCTCCACACGGTACGAGTGGCCTCCTGGCAGTGCCTCCTGTTCGTCTGCCTATCCGATGAGACGTCGCCGATCGAGCACTGGTTCGGTGACCTCGATCAACGCCTTGCCGGCTACCGACTCGCCGGATGGCGCAGCCATCTCACCCGGGACTTCGAATTCGCAGCCAACTGGAAGCTCGTCTCCGAGAACTTCCAGGAGTACTACCACCTCCGCTGGGTGCATCCGGAACTTGCCAAGGTCTCCCGCGTCCAGGACCACTACCGCTACCAGGGCACCGGCATGTACTGCGGCCAGACCACCACCCCTCTATCCAACGACGAGCGTGGTGACTGGGACGCCTTGCCTCCAGCCGAAGGGCTCAGCCAGCCCGACATGGCCAGCGGCCGCTTCATCGCCTTGTTCCCCAACGTTCTCCTCAGCATCCTGCCCAACCACGTCTTCGTGATGCGCCTGGACCCCGTAGCTCCCGACCTCACCCGAGAACACTGCACCTGGTTGCTTCCCCCCTCCAACCCACAGGTGGCCGACGAGGACTTCGCCGTCACCCGAAACTTCTGGTTAGACGTAAATAGTGAGGACATCGACATCGTCCAGCGGGGACAAAAAGGCCTGTCGACCGGCAGCTACACGCCGGGTCGCCTCTCCCCACGGTTCGAGGAGCCGCTACATCGGTTCCACAACATGCTCGCTGACCGGTTCGTCGGGATCTCACGGATTCCCGCCGGCGACGAAACCGACGACCAGCCGCTCTACGGCACCGGGATCAACCCGCTTCCGTGGCGCAGCGTCGAGGACCAAGCAAGGAAGGTGAACTAGCCCATGGGGAAGCGACCCCCGAAGTACTCAGCAGGCGCGCTCATCAAGCACGGCCTAACCAGGGGTGACTGGCCACGGATGTGGCGCCGCCCGGAGATGCGCGACTCGTACGACGTCGTCGTCATAGGTGGCGGTCTGCACGGTCTGGCCACCGCTTACTACCTCGCCGAGAACCACGGCATCACAAACGTGGCCGTCGTCGACAAGGGGTACATCGGTGGCGGCGGCTCCGGACGCAACACGGCCATCGTCCGCTCCAACTACCTCACGCCTGAGGGCGTGGCCTTTTACGACCGGTCACTGGATCTCTACAACACAATGTCCATCGACCTGAACCTGAACATCATGTTCTCCCGGCGGGGCCACCTCACCCTGGCCCACACCGACGGAGCGCTACGGACCATGCACTGGCGAGCCGAGGTCAACAAGCTCCAGGGCATCGACTCCAGCGTGATTGACCCCCAGGAGGTAAAGAAGCAGGCCCCAAGCCTGGACGTCTCGCAGAACACCCGGTATCCGATCATGGGCGCCCTTTACCACCCCCCTGGCGGCATCGTCCGCCACGACGCCGTCGTCTGGGGCTACGCCCGGGGCGCCGACCACCACGGGGTTCACATCCTCCAGGAGACCGAAGTCCTCGACATCAACGTTGAAGGCGGCTCCGGGCCCGGCGGAAAGGGAGCCGGCGGCCGGGTCACCGGTGTGAAGACCAGTCGCGGGGACATCAACACCCCCGTGGTCGTCAACTGCACAGCCGGCTGGGCCTCACTCATCTCCAATATGGCTGGCGTGCCTCTGCCCATCACCACTCACCCGCTACAGGCCGCGGTCACCGAACCGTGCAAGGTGTTCCTGCCCACGGTGGTCGTGTCGGGTTCGCTGCACGTCTACGTCAGCCAGACCGACCGGGGCGAGCTCGTGTTCGGCGCCTCCGTTGACCCTGTAGGTACCTACCGGGTCAACGGAACCCTCGAGTTCACCGAGGAACTGGCCGGACACGTGCTGGAGCTCATGCCAGGCATCTCCAAAATGCGCCTGCTGCGTCAGTGGTCGGGCCTCTGCGACATGACCCCCGACTACTCCCCTGTCATGGGCTTCACGCCCGTGGAGGGCTACCTAGTCGACGTTGGCTGGGGTACCTACGGATTCAAGGCCGGCCCGGTGGCCGGCGAAACCCTGGCGGAGACGATCGCCACCGGCCGCACAGCGGACCTGATCACCCCGTTCGGAATTGAGCGCTTCACCGAGGGAGACCTCGTCGGTGAAAAGGGCGCAGCGGCGGTGGGCCACTAATGATTGTCGTACCTTGCCCCAACTGTGGTCCCCGGAACTCGGGCGACCTGCGGAACTGCGGGGAGCTCGTTCCCCGTCCCGACCCCTCGACGGCTTCGCTGATCGAGTGGCGTGAATACCTGTACATGCGCAAGAACCCCGCTGACTGGGTCACCGAGACCTGGTACTGCCGGGGCGGCTGCCGTCGCTACTTCACCATTGAGCGCAACACCGCGACCAACGAGATCCGCGGCCAGGAGGCGTCATGACTAACCGACTTACCGCCCAACCGGGCGAGATAATTGACCGGTCCACGAGCCTGTCGTTCACCTGGAACGGAAAGGCCATCATCGGTTACCAGGGCGACACCATCGCCTCGGCTATTGCAGCCAGTGGAGTTGATGTCTTCGGCCGCAGCATGAAATACCACCGCAAGCGCGGCATCCTGACCGCTGACCACTGGGACCCAAACCTGTTCGTACAGGTCGGGGACGAACCCAATGTCCGGGCCGGCAGCCGCCCCCTGGAAGCCAACATGATGGTCAGCTCCCAGAACGTGTGGCCCAGCCTCGAGTTTGACCTCGGTGCCGCCAACCAATTGGTGGGCCGGTTCCTGTCCTCGGGCTTTTACTACAAGACCTTTATGCGCCCGCGGTTTCTGTGGCCGTTGTACCAAAAGGTCCTGAAGAAGTTCGCCCCAGGTGGCCGAATCCACTGGGAAACCAGTACGCACGGTGCCTACGACAAGCGGTACCTCCACCCGGATGTCCTTGTGGCGGGTGGAGGCCCGGCCGGTATGGGCGCCGCTCTGGCAGCCGCCGACGACGGTGCCTCGGTCCTCCTCGTCGAGCAGTACGGCGACCTCGGCGGACACCTCCTATGGGGTGACGACACCCAACGGGCACAGGGTGCGGACCTCGCCGCTGCCTGCCGAGCCCACGGCAACATCGAGGTGCTGGTCGACTCCACGGTGACCGGACGCTACGACCACAACTGGATTTCCATCATGCAGCGAAGCCACGACATCGCCCCCGAGCGCCTCATCAAGGCCCGGGCCGGAGTAATGGTCGTGGCCCCCGGCCTGGTGGAACGTCCGTACGTATTCGCCGGCAACGACACCCCGGGCGTCATGCTCTCCGGCGCCACCCGACGGCTCATCAACCTCTGGGCTGTGAAGCCAGGGAACAAGGCCGTAGTCATGACCGCCAACCCCGACGGGGACGCGGCAGTCACCGATCTGGAGCGGGTCGGCGTAGAAGTCGTGGCCGTGCTGGACGCCCGCAAGGGCGAAAGCATTGTGTCCGTGGAGGGCAAGAGCCGCGTGTCCAAGGTGGCGTTGAGCGACGGACGGACCCTTAACGCCGACCTGGTGGTCACGGCCACAGGCTGGACTGCTCCAACCTCGTTACTCAACATGGCCGGCGATCGCCCCGTCTATGACGCCACGGCAGCCCGGTACTTCTCCAATTCGTTGCCCAACAACATCCTGGCTGCGGGCGGCATTGCCGGTGACGGGTCGACCGCCGAGTTGGAGGCCCATGGTCGGGCCACCGGCGAGTTGGCGGCCAACCGTGCGCTGCGACGTCGCCACGATCGGGTGGCTCAGACAGCAAGGTCGAATGACCCCACCTGGGACAAGCCGGCCGAAATGGTGGACAACCGGACTCCTTTGACCCGTTCGCCGCACCCAGAGTGCTACCGGAGCACAACCCACGGCATGGTCGACTTCTCCGAAGATGTGTCCTCAAAGGATCTCATCCAGGCCTCTAAGGAGGGCTTTGACTCCATCGAGCTCATGAAGCGGTACACGACCGTGACAATGGGCCCATCTCAGGGCAAGTTGGAAACAGTCAACGCCGCCGCCGTGTTGGCCGAGGCCAACAAGGTGTCCATGGCCGAGATTGGCACAACCGTGTGGCGGCCTCCCTTCGCCCCCATCACACTTGGTGCGCTGGCCGGTCGGATCCACGAACCGGTGCGCCGATCAGCTCTCCAAGACTGGCACGACGCCCACGGCGCCTCGCCGCTCCTGGCCGGGCAGTGGGTGCGTCCTGACCATTACGGCGATCCCATGGGCGAAGCCGACAATGTGCGGAACAACGTCGGCCTGATTGACGTCACCCCGCTCGGGAAGCTGGACCTCCGCGGCCCTGACGTATCGAAGCTTCTTGAACTCGTCTACGTCAACAAGTGGAGCAAACTAGACATCGGACGGGTGCGCTACGGCACCATGGTGGCCGAGGACGGAGTCGTCTCCGATGACGGCGTGACCGGCCGCCTAGGCGAGGACCACTGGCTCATGACCTGTACCTCATCAGGCGCCGGAGCCGTCTGGGAGCTGCTGGAGGACTGGCTGCAGACCTACCGCCCCGAGTGGCAAGTGCACGTGACTGCTGTAACCGGCGGCCTGACCAGCATCAACGTGGCCGGGCCGCACTCCCGAACCCTGCTGGAGCGCATCGTGGAGGGGGTCGACCTGAGTGCTGATGCCTTCCCGTACTTCAGCGTGCGCCAGGGCACGGTGGCCAGTGTGTCCGACTGCATCATCTGGCGCATCGGTTTCACCGGGGAACTCTCCTACGAGCTCCACGTACCGTCCGGCCATGCGCTCCACGTTTGGGAGGAACTCCTCACCCAGGGCGACGATCTCGGCTGCCGCCCGTTCGGCGTCGAAGCCCAGCGCATCCTGCGCCTGGAGAAGGGCCACTACATCGTGGGTCAGGACACCGATGGGCTGAGCAAGGCCCCGACAGCCGGCCTCGGCGGGTTGGTCAAGCTAGACAAGCCGGACACCATTGGTCTGCCCGAGCTGAAGGCCGCCTACGAGCGAACCGACCTGCCCATACTGGTCGGAGTCCAAACCGACGATCCCGCGATCGTCCCTGAAGAGGCCGCACAGATCGTGGACGGCGATTCAAACACGATCCTGGGACGAATCACCTCGAGCCGCATGTCACCGACACTCGGCCGATCGGTCTGTCTAGCTCAGGTCAACCCGTCACTGGCTGCCGCGGGCTCATCAATCACCGTGCTGCTCGCCGACGGACGGCGGATTACCGCCACCGTCCAGGAACACCACGCCCACGTCGATCCGGAAGGAGCACGGCAACGTGTCTGAGATCACCTTCAACAGCCCGGTAGACATCGGTCCGCTCAGCACCCCGGACGGGAGCGTCACGGTGACCGATACTGCCTCAACTACCAAGGTCCAGATTCGGGCCGGTGCCGATACGGCAGCGGCGTCCGAACTGGGCGTGGCCTACGGGAGGAGCCAGCGACGTGCCGACGGCGCCCTCGTATGCGGAACCCGCCCCGACGAGTGGACCATCTACGCCCCCGCTGGACAAGCGTCGACCATCGCATCGACCATCCCCACCGATGGATTCGTCACCGTCATCGACATAACCCACGGTCGAGCCATGCTGCGAATCAGCGGCTCCAATGCCACAGCGGCCCTGAACAAGATCTGCAACCTGGACCTGTCCGACGAGCTCACCCCAGACGGCGCCGTGTTCTCGGCATCAGTGGGCAACGTCGGCTGTGACCTAGTTCGCGACGACGAGGGCGCTCAGACGTCGTTCCTCATTGGATGCGAACGGTCGTTCGGTAAGTTCCTGTTCATCGCCGTGGCCGACGCCTGCACTGAGTTTGGGCTGTCGGTCCCCCACGGCTGGGAACTACACAGCCACTAGTCCAGTTCTGACAATCCAAGCCGGCACCCCGACGTGTCCTAGGGTGCGCCGACAATGGACCTCGCTGGTCTTCCGGCCACAGAGCAACGGACCCTTCTGGAGACCGGCCAGGCATCGTGCCGGGAACTCCTTGCTGACTGCCGCACCCACGCTGAACTGACCGAACCTGTGGTCAACGCCATCCCCACCGTCGACTGGGAGGGCGCCGAGGACTTGGCGGGACGTCTCGACAACGACTCGGCGCTGTTGGCCGATGCCCCGCTCCGCGGCCTGGTGACGGCCTTCAAGGACCTCCTCCCGACGGCCGGAATGCGTACGACGTTTGGGAGCCTCGCCTACGCCGACCATGTTCCCGGCAAGGACCACCCCTTAGTGACCGCAATCCGGGCCAGCGGCATGGTGTCGGTCGGTAAGACCAACACCCCGGAACTGGGATCTGGCTCGCAGACCTTCAACCCCGTGTTGGGAACAACCCGCAATCCCTGGGACCCCACCCGGACCTCGGGAGGCTCCAGCGGCGGGGCGGCCGCAGCTCTGGCCTGCGGTTCGCTGTCCCTGGCCGATGGGTCGGACCTTGGCGGATCATTGCGGAACCCGGCCTCCTTTTGCGGCGTGGTCGGCTTCCGACCGTCGTCGGGCTCCATTCCGCACGAAGAACCCCGGCCGTCGGTGATTCGGATGTCAACCGTCGGGCCGATGGGCCGAACGGTGGGCGACGTGGCTCTGTTCCACGGTGTACTGATCGGTGACCTCGGCCCCCTGACCCCGGCCGGTCCGCCGCGGGTGGCCTATTCCCCCGACCTCGGCGGGCTTCCTGTGGATCCGGAGGTCCGCCGGGTCACCGAGGTCGCTGTAAATGCCTTGGCTGACGCCGGATGGCGCGTGGACGAGGCCGAGCCCGACCTTTCTGCATCAGATAAACCCTTCGACGTACTAAGGGGCCTGTCCTACTGGCTGTCCTGGGCTCACCTGGTCGACGACGAGCGGATCAAGCAGTCCTGCCGCTACGAAATCGGCGTGGGACGGGACCTCTCCGAAGAAGATCGGGTCTCCGCAGTGGCCGAGGAGGAACGCTACCGGTCGCTGTGGGCCGATTTCTTCACTGGCTCCGAGAGTTTTGACCTCCTTTTGGCGCCGGTTAGCCAAGTGCCCCCTTTCCCGGTCGGTTGGGAGTCGGTACCCGAAATCGACGGTGTACCCCTCCCCCACTACAAGGACTGGATGCGCTCCTGCTGTCGAATCACCGTCCCCGGCGGACCGGCCATCTCGGTACCGGCCGGGTTTACCACCGACGGCCTTCCCGTTGGACTGCAGTTGGCCGGCCCCCGTGGAGCCGATCGCAGGTTGCTCGCCTACGCCGTCCTCGCCGAGGAGGTGTTTGGGGTGATGCCGTCACCAGACTTGGGGGCACTGGCCACCACCGATCCAACCACTCTGCCCGCCGGGCCCCTGGGTTGACGAACCTGTGCCCCATGACCGCCATGGATGATTGCCGCATGGCGCTGACCGGCCGTAGATTGCCGGCGTAAACGCCACCGCGGTGGCATCCCCACCCCATCGACACTCTCCCGGCGCCGATGGCCCGACCGGACTGTGGAGGTCAGGTCGATGACAGCAAGCCCCGAACCGCTACGGGTGTGGAGCACCGTCGTGCCAGCCGAGTGGATCGACTACAACGGCCACCTCACCGAGGGCTACTACGGTGTCGCATTCGGTCAGGTCTCCGACGAGGTCCTGGTCAACCTCGGTTTCGGGCCCGGGTACCTCGAGGAGCACGGCAGTTTCTACACGGTGGAAAGCCGAATCCGATACCTCCGGGAGGTCAAGGAGGGCGCGGCAATACGTGCCGACAGCTGGGTTCTGGGTGCAGACTCAAAGAGGATCCATCTTCATCACGAGTTGTTCGCTGGAGACGACCCCGATCCGGTGGCTACCCAGGAGTCCATGATGCTCCACGTGACCCGAGGCCCGGACGGCCCCCAGGTTGCCCCTATGGTCGAACCGGTGCTGGGCAACGCCCTGACCCAGGCCTCTAACCACGCCGCCGTCCCCCTTCCCGACCACGTCGGTCGGGGCGTCAGGACCCTGCGATGAACCCGCCGTCGACCGATAGGTCGACGGCCAGCATGGGACAGGGTCGAACGTCGACCATCTCGTCCCTGCTCGGCGTGTGGGCCCTGTTCCTAGCATTCCTCCTCCTACAGGTCGGCAATGGTCTGCAGCGGATCCTCCTGCCCATCCGAGCCGAATCTGAGGGCTTTAGTGCCGGCTCGATGGGCGCAGTGATGGCCGTCCACTTCGCCGGCTACCTGCTAGGGGCCAAGGCCATTAGCCGTGCCCTTTCGGCGGTGGGCCACATCAGAGTGTTTGCGGCGCTGGTCTCTACCGCCTCGGCCACCGTCCTCATCAACGCTGTGCTCGTGCTGCCCGTTACGTGGGCTGCTGTGTACTTCGTTGGCGGAGCCTGTAACGCCGGCGTTTTGGTGGTCCTGGAGAGCTGGCTGAACGACCGAGCCACCAACGAGACACGGGGCAGCATCCTTGGCGCCTACATGATGGTCATGATGGGTGGGACGGCCGCCGGTCAGCTCCTACTGAACGTGGGCTCAGCTGACGGGTTCGAGCTCTTCGTACTGTCCTCAGTCCTCATCTCGCTCGCCGTCGTGCCGGTGACCCTCTCGGCCTCCACGACCGCTCCGGTCCCGAGCGACGAGAAGATGCCGCTACGCGACCTGTATCGGACCATCCCCTCGGCGGTCGTCGGCATCGTTCTCTGTTCGTTCGTTCAGGCGGCCTCCACTTCGATGGCTGCCGTGTTCGGCACCGAGTCGGGTATGGGCGCCGGCCGAATCACTTTGTTCACCTCGGCGGCCGTAATCGGGGCCATCACCCTCCAGATCCCACTGGGCATGCTTTCGGACCGGTATCCCCGCCGGGCCGTGATTCTGGTCGTGGCCACCACGTCGTGTGGGCTGGCCTGTATCGGTGCCCTGGTTCCGGCGACCAGCGTGGTCCTCCTGATCGTCAACCTGGTCTTCGGAGCCTTCGTATTCCCTCTCTACGGGCAGTTCGTGGCCCTGGCCAACGATTGGGTACCCGCCGAGAAGCGGGTGGCGGCAGCGTCGACCCTCGTGCTGGCGTCCAGTTTCGGAGCCATGGCCGCGCCAATGATCATTGGAATGGCTGTGCAGGCCTTCGGACCTTCTGCCTACTTCTGGTCGTTGGCTACCTGCTTGGCCGTCCTGGTCCTGTATCTCTCGTACCGGGTCCGGATCCGGCAGGCCGTACCCGTCGAGCACCAATCAACGTTCCAGCCCATCCTGGCCCGGTCGGGGGAGATTGCCCACTCGGTCAGCAAGTGGGTCCTCCATCCGCTAGCCGGGTGGCATCACCACCTGGACAAGCACGACTGCGAGGTCGACGAGCGGCACCCCAGTCACCACACGTGGCCGACAGACGGTTCAGAGGGCTGACCAGACACGACGTCCCCTGGTCAGTGAATTCGTTCCCAGCGCTCCACTCGGGCACCGGTCAGTTCGGCCATCGGCCCGTCGCCGCCCAGGAACCAGACAATGCAGCCCGCTGCGCCCTCGACATTTGTCCAGCGGGTAGCGGCCTCACCCGACGGTTCGACGTCCTTCGGGTCCGTTACCTGCCAAAACGTGTCGTCAAGGGACCAGCCGACCGGGAGGTCTTCCACGCTGTCCCACCGTTCGAAGGTGTCCTCGCCGACCGTCAGGGCTGCCGCAGCGTTGTTGACCGGGCCGTAGGCGGACAAGGTCTGGAGGTAGTCCTTCTCGGCTAGGAACCAGTCGTGGTCGTCGTAGGTGGTCGTGGCCAGAATTGCCCCCAGCCGGTCGCTGTCAGCGAGCCGCCACCCAGCCATGTCCATGCTGGTATGGGCGTCGATCCACTCCAGTTGTCGGACAAACGCGGCGCTCCCCTCCGTCAACCGGTGTGGATCGACCCACCGCCTCCGTTGGAAAAGCTGCATGGGTGGAATCTTGCGCTCAGACGATGTGGCGCAAGACGCCGGTCTCGATGGTCTCCGGACGTCCGATATCAGCAGAGGCCGCTAGGCGTTCAGCGAAGCCACTGTCGGCGCCCACGGCGATAGAGGCTGTTTGCTGGGCGGAGACGGAGTCGTACCCGGTGATCAGGCCGATCCCGTTGGGGTAGCCCCACTGGCATGCGGACACGGTCGTCGTGGCTCCGGTGATCCCTGACGAGAAATCGGCCATACCCGTGGCGAACTCGATGGCCGCCATTAGCTGGGAGGGCGCGGCCTGCCAGCGAATGTACGTGAGGACGTTAGGGAGGGCGCCCATCTCACCGGCCACGTGGAAGATCTGCCACAAGGTGTCCTCGGGGTTTCCGGCCATACAGGGACCTACAGCATCGACCTTTGCCCGGAAGGCTTCGTCCTGAACGCCTCGCTCCGCCATCTCATCGGCGAACGGGCCGAAGTCTTCGCAGCGGGCCGAAATACCCACCCTCCCGAAGGTTCCTAGGACGGGAGCCCAGAGGGCGAACTCGTAATCGGACACCGAATTGACGTGCGTGACGGCGTCCACCATCCCGGCCATACCGGCGTTGAGCGAGTCGGGGCTGATGGTCAATTGTCTGTTCCAGAGGAGCATGGGGTTTCCGCCTTTCGTCGCCGCCGGCCGTTCCGACGAACGGACTACGGTCCCACGGGCCCTAGAGCCGGTCAACCGGCTAGCGAGGCCAAGATTTCAGCAACCGGCCTAAACCAATCCCAGGATCCCCAACGCCCGTTGTACTGCCTCGTCACCAGCTAGGTCCTCGTCCCGCTCCACCTGGGCGAGCATGGTCCGCCGGCGCAGGAAGTCCTCTGGTTCGAGGATCCGCTCGTGGTCGGCCATGACTCGAACCTCGGCCTCGGTTAGGGGCAC
>ERZ651768.603-NODE-603-length-26833-cov-13.715914_pt1 | contig 26833 bp, 17 predicted proteins | sample MGYA00514754_ERZ651768 | MGnify/ENA metagenome assembly ERZ651768
ATTTCAGCACCGGTACCATTATAAGTTTCTAAATATTTATTATTGCTTGATCCTTCTGCGTACTCAGAGAAGAATACCCTAGGAAGAGGGCCTGTCGTAGGGCTTGCACAAAATTCTATGTCCCAGTTGTAATCGCCAGAACTAAAAACACCGTCTGTGTCCGTACCGCAGCCCTGGGGATCAGATCCGTCATCTGAAAGTAAAAACGGGGCATATTCATCTGTAACTCCATCACCGTCCCCATCTACCAAAGTTTGTGAGAGAATAACAACCTTAACATAAGTTGCTTGTGCAAGTTCAAATGTTGTGTTGTCCCAAGTCACTTCGCCTGCAGAACCATCTGTGGTCATTGTGGCTTCAGCAATGCTCGCCAACGTGGTCCCATCTGCGTCTGTGGTGGCAACGGTAATGCTCGCTGTGGCTTCTGTTAAACCAATCCACGTGTTTGAATAATCTGCAATGTAAACCGACTCTAACGCATATTCACCGGCTTCAAGGAGAAAGAGGGATGCCCTTCCTACGCCTGCTTCGCCATACCAGAGGTAGTTCCATGCTGCATTATGGTTCAAACATTCACGGTTCAGGGGGTTTAATACAGTATCATCCAGGGGTTCCTGGTTTGGTTCTAATTCTGTCTGAAGATTGTTTGTGGTCCCCTGCGGTACAATATCATTGGCACAAAGACCAGCCAATAAACCCAGAAAAACAACAGTTGTAAATAGCACTTTTCGCATTCTAAACCTCCAAGTTTAGTTTGAGTTTTACTTTTATTTTTGTTTTGTGTACGGTAGGTATGTAGAATGCACTTATAAGGAATAGATTTAGAAACTATCTTATCCAAGGCATGCTAATATAACAAGACAGAAATATTGGAACAAGCATATTTAATAGTTATCCTCAGAACAATTTCTTATAGTTAGCTTTTGGTTAGACAGGCAGCTTTTTGATGAAAATAACTTGTTATTTAATCCATTCAATTTTTCACCTATATTTATGAGAACCAATTTTTTCAAAAATTAAATCATTGCCAAACATAGATAATAAATTCAATAACCTGGGGTCAAAAGAATGGCTCCCGTTTCAAAAATCTTTTACTCGGTATGCTGAAAAAGAATCTCTTATCCGGGATAATCTGCGATTTTTCACAAAACCATCATTGCACTACAAACCAAACGTTCGCGTTTTTGGATCTGAACAGTATAAAATCACGGTCCAAAAACAATGTGCAGATCTCGGCCTTTTATACCATGGGGAGAATAAACAATTCGATTTTTTATTGGCCGACTTGACCTCGAATTGTAATAACCTTTCGGCCCTGCTGGATTGGGTGTTTCAATTTGGCCCAAAATTAGGCCAAAGAAAATTCCTTTGGATTTTAAGCCCTACAAAACATCTAAATACAGATCATTTTCCCACAGCATGGGCACTGTCAAATTGTATCGCTGAATTCCTGACCCGGAAAGACGAAAAAATTATTTGTCTACCAGATGGTACAACCTGGACATCCCTTTACTTTAGGAACGATGAACTGTCCAGGTTCCAAAAAACTGTGGAAGATGTATCATTTAAGAATGAACTGGGATCATTATCGTTAAAGGACTGGTTTATCCTAAAGCCAAAACCGAGAAATAAAAATGAGGTTCTTCATCCAGCGAAATATCCGGAAGACCTGGTCCAAATGTATGTGCAAGAATTCACCAAGAAAAATGACACAGTTTTTGACCCCATGTCCGGTACCGGGACTACACAGGTGGAATCTCTGCAACTGGGGCGCAACGCCTATGGGATTGAATTGAGTGATCTGTTTTATTCAATCGCGCAAAAGAGGTGCAGTGATGTAGGTACTACTCATTCGGATTATAAAATATTTTTTGGTGATGCCAGGAGCATATCAAAAATTCAATTACCTGAAATGGATTACGTTATTACATCACCGCCTTACTGGAATATGCTGAATATGAAAGGCGCAGAAGTTCAAGCCGCTCGCCGATCAAAAGGATTAAAAACCAATTACTCTGATAGTGAGAGTGACCTGGGAAACCTGGATAATTATGCGGAATTCCTGGATGCATTAATAGAGATCTATAACCAAACGGTTAAAACATTAAAGCCCGGTGGACATATGACCATCGTGGTTAAAAATATAAAAAAGAAAGGCAGCCATTACCCCCTGGCTTTTGACTTGACCGAATCTTTAAAAGAGTTTTTAGAATTAAAACATGTTGGCTTCTGGTGCCAGGATGATCTTCAGATCGCGCCCTACGGCTATAAACATACCTGGGTAAGCAATACATTTCACCATTACTGCCTTACCTTCTTAAAACCTTAATCCAGGATTGAGCCTGGCTCCATACATATAGTGAAGCCTTGGGTAAAGATAAAGGAAAGATGAAAAATAAAAAAGGGGCTCAATCGAGCCCCTTTAAATAAATCATCCAGGATATTATCCCAAATATCTGCGAAGGTTCTTACTCCGTGATCGATGCCGCAATCTCTGGATGGCTTTTTCCTTGATCTGCCGGACACGTTCTCGTGTTAGATCAAACTCTTCACCGATCTCATTCAGCGTCATAGCGCTGTCGCGGTTGATGCCAAAATACATCTCAAGAACCACACGTTCCCGCTCAGACAATGTTTCAAGAGCACCGTTGACTTCTTCTGACATGGATTCCATCATGATCTTTGCTTCCGGCTCTTCCGCTTCCGAATCTTGAATAATATCCAGTAGACTGCTGTTCTCCCCTTCCTGGAATGGAGAGTTAAGGGAACTGTGCCTCCGGGAGTACTGCATTGCCATGAGTACTTCATCACCGCTCATTTCAAGTTGGGCGCCAATTTCATCGCCTTTTGGCTGCCGTTCTACTTCGGATTCCAGTTTTTCTGCAGCCCGGGTAATCTTGGTAATTGTCCCCACCCGATTCAGGGGCAGGCGGATCAAACGGGATTGTTCCGCCAGGGCCTGTAAAATTGACTGACGAATCCACCACACAGCGTAGGAGATAAATTTAAAACCACGGGTATGATCAAACCGCTTGGCTGCCTTGATCAGTCCCATGTTTCCTTCATTGATAATATCAGCGAGGGACAACCCGTTTCCCTGGTATTTTTTAGCAACAGAGACCACAAACCTCAGGTTTGCTTCCACCAGTTCTTTCATGGCTCTCTCATCGTTATCCTGGATCCGAATCGCCAGCTCAACTTCACGCTGAGGCGGCAGGGGATTGAACTTGCCAATTTCAGCCAGGTACATGCTGATACTCCCGCTGGAAACTTTGCTGGGTTTTGCCTTTTTCTTTATGGGTTCCTTTTTAGCGGTCGCTGTTTTACCCTGGACGTTTTTATCTTCTTTTACGGAAGCGCCCTGAACTTGTTTAGTCTTAGCCAATATAATGACCCCCAATCAATAATGTTTTTGATGTTATCGCTCTGGACAAAGCCGGCGAATTTAAAAAGAATAATCTATTTTATAAATAAAATCTTTTGTGTTTCAATCAAATTTTTTGTACTCGCTTGAATGATGTATGTTCCCGTAGGAAAGTGTCCAACAGGATGCCACGAAATTTTTTTATTGCCCCTATGGGATCCATCCAGGGCAAATTGGTCAACCTGTCTTCCCATTATTGAATAAATGAAAATATCGATAGGATCCGTGGTGACACCATCCAGAATAAAAGAAATTGAACCGTTGAAAGGATTTGGATAGGCCGGATGCATTTTAAACTGCGTTGGATGAGAAGTTGAAGGATCATCTGAACCTGTTGAAACAAAATCAGGGTATCTTGATATACCTTCATTATTGATCACTACGAACTCTTGGTGCTCAATCCCCTGCCACTGGAGTTGATCGTTGCTGGCAGGTTGGGTCATAACTGCAACATGCTCTTCAGAATCAGCAATAGACAGGCCATTGAGTCCTCCAAAGACATAAAGATTCTCTCCATCAGAAAAAATGATATTTAACTGTGCTGCAATTACTCCTTCGCTCAAAATAGTTATCAGGGCAGCCTGCAGGCCAGAAACAACATTACCGGTCTGATTAATGTGTTGCATGATGTATAAGAGGATCAGTTCTGAATCCACAACATTTCCCCAGCCATCATCGCGCCAGCCTCCACCCCCGAAGGTCTGGGGTTCATGCTGATCCAGCCAGGATAAATCCGTACCATTTTCTGTGATCAGGTTATACAGGACATCTTTACTCACCGTACCGTTATGGATGAGGGAGTAAGAAAGACCATTAGCGTAAAACATCCAGGGATGTGGATTGGGAATTGAATTTGAGCCGGAGGAGGCCACCCTCAGGTGCCCCATGCCTATGAAGGTTGATTCTTCGTTTATCAAGGTCGCAACAGAATTCCAGTACAATGTAGAATCTGCCGTTGCTGGAAACTCTGACCGTTGGATAGGCACAATTGAATCTGTACTACTATAATTATACCCCAGCAAAGCCCAGCCATCCAGCATGGCCTCTGATTGATGATAAAAAGATGTGAGTTCGTTTTGGATAATGGTTTTTTCAGTTTCCGAAATGGTTGGGAAGGTGTGACCCGATTTCACACAGACTGCCCAGAGTTTACAGGCAAAAACAGGTTGGGTAATTAACCCGACGAACAGGGTAATCTGGATCAAGGATCGCATCGAGGTAAAATTAACTTTAATCAAAGATATGTTCAAAAAGTTTAGTTACCTGATTGAATATAATCATCTACATGCTGCTCAAGTATGTCCAGGGGAACAGCACCATGCCCCAAGACCACATCATGAAAATCACGGATATTAAAATCATCGCCCAGCTCTTTTTCTGCTTTGGACCGGAGTTCCCGTATCTTCAGTTCGCCAATTTTATAGGCCAGGGCCTGTCCTGGCCAGGCAATATATCGATCAATTTCCACGGTCACATCATTCTCTGTTTTTGCTGTGTTGGATAACATGAAATCAATGGCTTTCTGGCGCGTCCAGCCCAGGGCATGCATGCCTGTGTCTACCACCAGCCTGCAGGCCCGCCACATCTCATAGGTAAGCTGACCAAACTTGCTGTAGGGGTCTTGGTAGAATCCCATTTCTTCCGCCAGTTTTTCCGAATACAGTCCCCATCCTTCTACAAATGCAGTATAACCGCCGTACCGCCTGAACATGGGGATATTCTCCAGTTCATGGGCCAGTGAGATCTGTAAATGATGTCCTGGAACCGCTTCATGGATAGATAAGGCTTCCATCTCATACTTTGGCCGTGTTTCCAGCTTATAGGTATTGGCCATAAAATAACCTGAACGGCCAGCTTTCTGATTCCCCGAATAGTAATAGGCTGTTGGGGATGCGGGGGCCTGATAATCCGGTATCGGCTTCACACCATAGGGCAACCTGGGTAACAGTCCAAAAAATTTTGGCAGTTCTGCATCGGCTTTTTTACAGATCACCCTGTAGGCATCCAATAGATCATCTTCGGAAGTAAAATAGAATTCCGGACTGGTTCTTAGGAAAGATAAAAATTCATCGAAGGTTCCCTTGAACTCAGCATCCTTTTTCACATCCATCATTTCACCCCGGATTCGGGCTACTTCATCCAGCCCTATTTGATGTATCTCTTCAGCGGTCAGATCCGTGGTGGTATAGCTCTTGATCTGGTATCTGTAGTATTCAGCACCATTAGGGAATTCTCTGCAGGCAATGGATTCCCTGCACGCCGGAAGATAGAAATCATTGAAGTATGTAAAAAGTGAACGATAGGCCGAATAAACATCATCGCTCAGGACCCTTTCCACTTCGTCTAATAATCTTTTCTGAATATCCAGGGGAATGGATTCTGGAAATTCTTTGAATGGTTTATAAAGGGGCGATTCAACAATTGGTTTTTCAAACTGGGATTGGATCTGGTCTGGGACAGCACGAAGCACGATCTTTGGTGGAACCCAGCCCGATTCCACCCCCTGCTTCATCAGGTCAATGGTCTGAGCTATTTTTAAAGGAAATGCTTCCATTCTGGAAATATAATTCTCATAATCCTGAACGGTCTTAAAAGGCATGTAGTCCGAGATGCCCGCGAAACCGATCTGGATGCCTCCCATTTGATCGATGGGCATCAAATAGGATAAGAATTCAAACCCTTCGATACGTTTGTTGATGCCATTGAGATAGAGATCATAGTTCAGTATATCATCATCAGGCAATTTAGACCGATCAATACCTTCCACTTCCATCAGCAGGTCTCTGGTTTCACCCTGACGCTTGATAATGGTCTCATAGGATTCATCGTTCAGTTTATCATTGAAACGATTATCTCCTAATCGTGTTGCCCACTCCGGATTGTTGATGATGCCCTTTTTCCATTCCTTATCTAATAGCGCGTGAAATTTTTCTGTTTCGGAAATACTCCCCATGTCAATATCTATGTCAACCTGTGATGAACAACCGATAAGTATAACGGCTGTAAAAAGGATAAGATTCCTCATCGAAACCTAAAAAGAAACGCTTATAGAATACCCTTGAACATCATTAAAAACACCAAATTCAGTGAATACATAATCAATACGCAATTTGGGTCCTCTGGGTATCTGGTATTTTATTCCCATGCCGACTGAAAGACCCTGCTCTGATCCTTCATGAACCTTAACCCCATCTTCAAAGAAGTTTTGCTGATAGAGAGTGTGGGACTGTCCTAACCTTAGAAATACCATATCCATTGCACTATACTCTACACCAACATTTAAATATTCCGGATTATTGTTCGGATGGATGGCATCCACTGCTACCAGATATTTCATATTTGGATTGAGCACAAATTCTCTGCTCAAACCAAACCTGAACATAAGGGGCAGTGGCCATTTTGCCGCGTCCAGGTGACCATCAATCCTATCATTATTTCCATATATATTTTCATCAACATCTATATCCACCAATGTATTTATACCTTCCATACCCATTTTCCCGCCAAAGTTGGAAACACTCATACCAATCCTGAGATTTTTCTTTGTAATGAACAAGGTTCCTATATCGACAGCGATACCCTGGGCCTTCATCTGCCAGATAGATTCCTGGATAAATTTTGTCTGGAATCCAAAAGAAAATCGGTCGGTGAGTTTTTTAGCATAGGCGATGCCCATCGATATATTACCTGCATCAAATTTCTGACCATACTTACTTGGTTCCGGATCTTGTACGGTCCTGACCATCATCTCATCCATAGTCACCGCAGTAAAGGAGATACCCAGGCTTCCAAACCCACCCATGGGAATGACAGCAGTATTATAATAAAATTGGGTCTCCACAAGCCAGGGTGAATAATAGGTCTGAACTTCTGGGCGGGATACATACACGATTCCAGCAGGATTCCAATAGAGTGCACTGGCATCATCAGCAACAGACACAAAGGCGCTTCCCATTGCCAGAGACCTGGCCCCTGGCCCTATTTCCAGGAACGCTGCTGATGTGGTAGCCACATTATTCTGCGAAAACACAACGGTAATACAAAACCCAGTTAAAATGAATAATCTCTTCATTATTTTATCACCGCGAACTTGCCTGTGTGCTCACCAATACCAGGCGCATCAACATGGTAGAGATAGACCCCGTATGCGATATCAAGGTTATCCCTTGAGAGCAGGTTCCAAGACTCTGTTCCGTTTTCATAAACATCATTATGAGTGATCGTTGTGATCAGATAGCCGGATAAGGTAAATATCTTGATGGTACATTCATTGGGAAGATTAATAAAATCAATTTTTCTAGGTCCCCTTCCCGACTGGTATTGATGCCTTGGTTCCCAGGATGCGGCTACTACATAGGGATTGGGCACTACAGCTATAGAATTCAGTTGAGCTTTTGCCGAATCAACGTTGATCCTTGAAGCGGTTGTAGTAAAACTGTATACATCAGTCATGGAAAATGGCCTGTCTATCTCAATATGGAAAATATCCCCAGCTACAGGATCAATAACTTCAAGATGAGTTGTGTCATACAGTGTCGTATCTGAATAAACCGTATCCGTACCTGTAATAGTAGTATCATAGATGGTAGTGTCAGAAATCGCCAATGAATCCTGATTGAATCGTATTGAGATCAGAGGTCCATCCTGGATCGCAGCATAAGGTCGGATAGAGATCGATTCATTCGAATCCCACTGACCATCCTGGTCAAAATCAGAGATTCGAAACGGCGGTTCATCATCGTGGGTAACATTTTTTACTCTGAATGGAACGTGTGTTCCATAGGGATCAACCATCACTGAATCCCCGATATTTCCTTCAAACTGAAGCTCAAAATCTGCTGGATAGAAGCGCGAAACATTCATCGCTAAGACACTATAGTTACAGTCTCCAATTATCCATCTTGTTGAATCCTCATTCAGGTCGTATTCTTTATCTTTTACAATAACTCTCATACCATCAAACAATGGGTTATCTGTTTCACCATTTATAGTTTGCAAATGATCTAGATGAAAATAGCGATAGCTTACTGCCAACTCACCCGCAGAGAGAAGACCAGGGTTAGTAATGAAGAATGTTCCTACCGTAGAATTAATTGTATAGTCGACTCCAATATTATATGTGACATCGCCCGCCACATTGGTAACGGTGACCGGATAGGTAGTGTCATAGACCGTGCTATCATTGACCACTGTAGAAGTAACAACCATTTTTGCATCAATATGATCATAGGATGCAGCAGCACTACTGTCATCATGGATGGTCAATATTTCAATAATTAGTTCTTCGTTTCGTACACTAAATCCAAGGTCTTCTATTGTTTCAAGCGTATCAAAAACAACCTGGTATTCATTGTTATCCTTGATCGCAAAAGGATCTATTACTTCAACCGTTATTAAACCAGAACCATAGCCGGCTATATGGCTAATAAATTTTTCACCTTCTACAACAGTATTTGGTGGAACATAGCCTAATGCTTCTGAATTTGGAACAACAATGGCTGCATTCTCGCTTAAACTGACCACATTACCCTTATAATCCAAGTCCAGAGTTATGGAGCACTCCGATGGTGCTATGGGCTGCAGGTTATCGGCGGTTGTAAAGCCATTCTCAAAAAAATCCAGATCGTACCCTTTATCGAAGGCTGTGACCGCATAGTAGTAGGTCTGTCCATTAATTACACTGTTTGAATCAACATAAATATATTCCAGACCCGTATCTTCACCCATATCAAACTGGATACCATTATAACCTATTGGATGAGGTCCCATTAATCCATCATCCAGATCAAAAATGGCTATTGGTTCTTTAAAAGTGATATTTCCATAGGCATCGGTGATGGTATATGCATCTATAAAGCCAGGATCAGTACTTCTATAGACACGGTATCCTTCAAAATCCCTACCGTAGATTGGATCCCTTGATTTCTCTGAGAAACTATTCCAGTATAGTGTAACCCTATTATCTCCCGGAACCGCGGTCATGGTCGGCTTTAGAGGCGGTTTGGCAAAACTGTAGTCATTATTGTAGATATTCTGCATTGTACTGGTATTACGCAAGATATCTGCCATGTTTTCACCATATACCATTGCAATGGCAAACTTTTTCTTTTCACCTGGTTGTAGTGAGATATATCCTGAACCATATAAGAAAGTCTGGTCTACATTCTGAGAAGGTACCTGGAAAATTCCTGGTGACAACTGACTCCACATGACTTCATCATTGGAAGGATACACACTGGGATAGGGTGCAGAATAAAAACTGGTGAGCCCTATCTGGTCAGACTCATCATTATCCGTGATCTCGAAATTTGGTTCGCCAAGATCCGGTATACCATTCCCTTCTGTCCCATCTTCATCCGGACCTGTATAATTAATATGATATTCTGCAAGTCCATCTGCACCTATATCATCTCTCTCAGGATCCCAGTCACCATCATTATCAATACCATCAAACTGGCTTTCATCCACCATTCCATCCCCATCATTATCAATACCATCATGAGGGTTACCGGGAGACTCCAAAAAACTCCATCCAAAATAGGCAGGACGAAATCCACCATAGGATGTGCTCCAGCTATCATGATCCCACTGGTAAACCATGTCATTTTCCGTATCAAACCAGGCATCATCATCGCTGAAACTGGAGGGCCCTCCTACATCAGCATCACCGTACATTCCAAAGACAACACTATCTAAAACACTGGTTCCCACGTTTGTGATCCAGTAGGTTACAATAATAATATCTTCAGCAGCCGGGTGATTCCACTGATAACCACGTACTTCCAAATTTACGCCTAGCCCCCTGCGGTGATCATCCGGGTCTGCCGTAGTCGTTTCAGGGACATCGTTCTCATCAGGCCAGAATTCAAACTCACTATTATAGAAATCATCCATTACAAAATAGGATTCCTGATCCGCCCTGACATATTTACCATATTGCCCGTTCCACTCACCCCACCAGTCTTCATCCCTATTTGGCCAGGAGCTTGGCCACGAACCAGGATTATCACTCATGGCCAGGTATTCCTGGTTTGGGTTTGCAAATCCTGCCAGAGGCTCAAAACCCCACGGGGTACCTTCAGGAGAATTATCTACCAGGCCTATTGTACCATCTGAGATGATATGTTTTCTATTACCGTTTGTATCTATTACACTTGCAGCAACAACAGGTGAAAACTCATAGATATAGGCATGCCCTGAGCCTAATGGATATACACCAGAAAAACTGCTGCTCTGGTCCCCTATAGCGCCATGGTTATAAAACCTGCAGAGAACCCGATTACCGGACTGGTCTCCATACTTACGATCTTCTCTGCCCAAAACTTTTGCGGCTGAATAGGTCCTCTCCTGATATTTTTTTTCAGGATAATCATTGGCCAGCCCCATTGAAAAAGAAAAACAATACACCAATATATATAAATATTTTTCCATGAGCCTATTGAAAAGAGAAAGAAATTCCAAGCTTGATCTGCCTTGGGGCTGAATAATAGGAAGGTACAACCAGAAATTCATCAAGAGTATTAAGCATGGGGCCACTGTACTGCGGTGTGTAAGTTGGTGTAAGCGAATAGGATGATCGTCCCGTATCACCATAAACAGTTAGCTCATTTCGAATATCAAACAGGTTATACACATTAATATGTGCTGAGACCTGGATGGATTTAGTCAAAGTAAAATTATAAAAACTTCTCATATCCACATTAAATGTAGCTGGTTTACGTCCATTATTCTCAAAAGACGTTCTCTGCCCGTCTGGATTTGTAGTGGTATAAGGAAACCCGCTTCCATAGTTGAATACAAGGCTTATACCTGAGAGTGCTGTGGGATGATAGGTCATGGTACCATTTAGGGTGTGCCGCTGATCCCAGTCTAGAGGAACAAGCATTTTTTCAGGCTCAATATCAGACTGTTCATCATAAAACGCAGCAGTAGGATCGGAAGCGTTTCCTTCAGATACGGAATAGGTGTAATCCAGGTTACCGGAAAAGTTTTGAAGCGAACGCTTAGAAAGTGCAACCGTGATTCCTTTGGAATTAGCGTGGTCCTTATTGACATACATGCCATAGCGATCACCCGCAATAAAAGAGTTTTTTATTTCCGTGGAGTTCAGGTTTCTGATATCCTTAAAGTAACCTGTGATTTCCAGTCCAATGTCCCTGCCAAACTGTTGTGAAAATCCCACTTCATACTGAGTGGTCCGCTGTGGCTCCATATCAGCGTTACCCATGGTTGAGCTCACTCCGGATGCAGCCGGAACTTCAAACTCTGGGTTATCATAGATATAGCTAAAACTTGGGTTCTGGAAAAAGTGACCATAAGAAAAATGCAGATACCCTTTATCTGTGATGGGAAAAGCGAGGGCAAACCTGGGACTGACCTGGGTTTTCGGATCAGCCTTACGGTACCAGGGATCGCCATTCGCGTTCGACTCTAAACGTTCTGATTCAGGTTTCACGTTATCAAAACTCATTTCTTCTTCAGATATCTGTCCATCCCCATCTGTATCTTTCCACCTGTTGATAGGTATAACCGGTGACATATAGTTTGGGTCTTCCGGGTCATTTAATACCCAGAACTGGGAATCAAAATAATCATACCTAGCACCAATGTTAACAACCATATCATCACTCTCGATCTTGTCCTGTACATACGTTGAAAATTCAATGGGGTTACGTCCATCCAATGGTTTAGCTGTAAATGGATCCTTCATAGACTGGAATGAATCATGGATAGTATTATCTTCAGGTTCAAGGATCACAGCATCATAGTCTGTCCAAGCTGACTGAAGAACGGTAAGATTATTATATGTTATGTGGGTTGTTCTATATTCGGTTCCAACTTTAAGCTGATGTGCTGCATTATACTGGCTGGTGAGTTCCGCTTTATATGTTTTTACATTTGATTTTCGATTATATATATCCGTGTATTTACCACCAACTTCATAATTATTTCCTGTTGCATAATCAAATATGCGAGGATCAGTATTGTATAGATCTTCCTCAAGAGTACCATTGGAAAAACCCCAATCATTAAATGTAAGAGTATCAAATATTTCATAAAAATCTTCTTTACCACTTAAATGAGTCCGATAATGATTGACTGCATTAGAATACATTATATTTGCAAAAGTAGATTGGTTTAAAGAGATATCCATACGAACAATATCGCCCGCACGAGTATTGAAAGAGTAAGGCCTTCCATCCGGGTTCCAGCGATAAGCATGGGAATAACCTTGTGATTTGGTATCGCTATACATTCGGTTATAAGCCAGTTTGATCCTGGGAGTCACCCGCCAACTGACCTTAGCTTGATAAGTAGTCTGCTTACTCCAGTTCATGGACACCCAGTCGAACGCATTTTGGTCTCTAAGTGTATCAATCAAAGATCTCAAACTGTCCTGATAATATGCGGGCAGCCACAGACTATCTATTGGAATATAATTATTTCCTAACCCAACACTAGAGTCTATGCGGAACATATTCTGCGTATCAGACCATAAATAGGAATTTGGATAAAAAATTCTTTCACCATATAAATACCCATCATTTCTTTTTTGGCGTCCGGAAACAAAAAAAGAAATCCTACCCGGAAGGATAGGACCTTCAATATTAGCCTTCAAATCAGAAATATTATTCCAGTTAGCATTATCTACCTGAGGGAACAATAGATCTTTTGAAATGTAATAGTCACCCATGCTGCTAGATATGTTGCCAGAATAGTCAGAATAATCACCGTCTTTCGTCACAATATTGACAATTCCAGACATGGCCTGGCCATATTCAGCATTAAACGTACCGCTGATAAACTGCAGCTCCTGAATGGCATTATTCTCAATCTCCACAGCGATACCAGAGTTATAGGGATCTGTAACAGTGATACCATCAACCATGTATGATATCTCCCCACCTCGTCCGCCGCGAACGTGGATCTCACCACCAGTTACAACCACACCTGCCTGGAGAGAAAGCACATCTTCAAACTCTTCCACTGGGAGCATTTCAACTTCTTCACTGCTGATATTTGCCTGGGAGTATGTAACATCGGTGTGGATCATGGGACGCTCGGCCTGGACTACAACTTCTTCAAGACCTACGACACTTTCATTGAGAGCACCATCGATGGTTGTAGTAAGATCCATACTGACACGAACATCATTCATGACCAGGGTCTGGTACCCGATCATGGTGAATCTTACGCTATAGGTTTCAGGAGGAACCTGAAGAATGAAATAATTTCCGTCCAGATCGGTTGCGGCGCCCAGGGGCGTACCATCAACCATTACATTTGCACCAATAAGGGGCTCACCCGTTTCTTTGCTGGTGACTTTACCAGAAAGTTTTCCAGTAGTTCCAGCAAATGTGAACTGGATTGTCAATACAAGACAGATGAGGATACTAATCCAATATCTGGAAGTCAATTCCACTCCAGGTTATTAATAAAGATTATAGTTTCAGTATATTTTTGTGGTTTATTTAACCAGAACTAGTTTTTTTATGGAATGAAAATTAGAAGTTTTCATCTCATAAAAATACATACCAGATGGCAGGGAAGAACCCTTATCATTCAGTCCAGTCCACTTTATCGTATAGATTCCTGCATCCATGGTCCTATTAACTAGTGTGGCAACCTTTTGTCCAACTAGATTAAATACATTCACACTGACGTGTGATTGTTCCGCCACGTCAAACTGGATATTTGTTTCAGGGTTAAATGGGTTCGGGTAGTTCTGGTGCAATGCAAATTCAATAGGGGTGATCTGTGGATCATCCACAAAAACTTCTACTCCTACACCAATCAGAATAGAGATACTGTTCTCACCTGACTCAACGAGTAGTTCGTCTTCAATAGAGAATCCATCATAGACACCAAATGCTCCGACCTTTACTGCTATGGAATCGTTGTAACTATTTAACGCAGAAATATTTCCCCTATAGGGTGATACCGTCAGCCATGTAAAACTGTCACCCATCTTAATAGCCATATTATCAATCGCAACACCATAGCCCCACTCACCACCACAGTCTGTATACTGAAACGCGACCCTGAACGAATTTACTTCACTAACATATGGCTCTAGATTATACATATAGGAAGCCCAGTACCAGACGCCTGTTTCCATGGTGGAATCAACCAGCATCCAGGTTTCGCCATCATCTATGGATACCTTTACCTTGAAATCATCAGCATATGTCGCAGCTTCTTCACAAGGGCCAGCAGGGTTTGGAAAATACAGATCAAAAACCAGGAATGATGGATCACTACCAGAAAAAGCCGGGTTCGAAACAAGCATTGGCGTTGCAGGGTTAAATGGATCATCCCCTGCTGCATCGTCATTGTATAATGCAAAGTTCTGTGAGCCGTCCGGAGGCGCAGGGAAAGGTAAGTAAGTTGATGAATGAGTGGCTGAATCACCAACAGTCCATTCTTCTCCTAAATCTGGAATATTTGTAAAGTCGCCTAAGGTTCCATCTTCAAAAGTTGATAACACTAAATCTAGGGCTGCATCAATATTAGACAGTTCAACTGAACTAATATCAAAATCAGCATCAAGCGTATCAAAATTTTGTATAGTTACTATTTGCTCAAAATAATCCCCTTCCATCAACTCGTCAAAGTTAAGGGTTTGAGGGTTAACTTGGAACGGACCCTGTGGTACAGCACATACCGTTGCGCTCGGCACGGACTCACCTTCATCATAGACTGATGTAATTTCAAAACAATATTCAGTATCATTCACCAAATCTTCAGCTGTATACAAACCACTGCTATCGGCGGTTCCAATTAATGCACCATCCATGTATACATTAAAATGATTAAATGTCCCACAAATGTCACCATCACCTTCATTCCCACCCCAAACACGGATATCATCTACGAACCAGCTCTCACCATATCCTACAGAATCATAATAACGGAACGCTACCCAGACTACATTGCCTGCATAAGAAGAAATATCAATGGTATTGAACCAGATATCTTCATCAACATCCCAAGGCTTTGATGCATACACCATTTCCCAGGTTGCTCCACTATCAATGGATACTTCGACCATGTTGGAGTCCGTTGCATCCTGCGGATAGTTGTATGCTTCTATAAATTCAACATAGGCTGCCGTGTAGCCCGTAAGGTCTAAGGCATCTGTGATCATGCGGCTATCTACCGGGGCATACATATCGGTTGTAGAGTCTGTACCTGAATATCCTGCATAAGCAGAGAAATCATCATTACCGCCATCTTCACAGGGATACATTCCCTCTCCACAGTCTGCTTCAGTACCATCAGAATACCTGAACCATCCACCCGAACACGCGCCACACGAAGTATCTACGTGCACGACTTGCATTGCTTCCACCGCAAGGGAGCAAGATGAAAAACATTCATCAAATAAAACATCTCCGTAGGATGATGACTGGACCCAGGAAAGTTCAATCTTTTCACTATAAAATAACGCGTCAACAAAAGCAGGTGGGCAAAGATCCTGACTAATCAAAGCAGATGACGTTATAAGACCTAGAAAATAAAGTTTTAACGATTTCATCATTTAACTCCCAATAAAATTGTTCAAGAAGGGCCAAAAAGATACAATCGTAGCCTATGATATCAAAATAAGAGAATACATTTAGATTTTATGTATGGATTGGATAAGTTGGCATCAGAATATTTATTATAAACATTCCAATTATATTATAAAGATTACTTTTTGTAAAATCAGTTCATGACCCATCCCTATTTGCTTTTTACAATCGCTATATTTATTTCATTATTGAATGGGAACAATACCGGACGCCCAACTAAAGTATACACATCGGATCCATATACAATAAACCAGACTGCTCGCATTGGTGATAATCCTTTTCCCACCAATCCCATGAGCGATAGAGCGCGGGGTTATTTGCTACAGGGTAAGGCACAGACTGCCATTATAAACTACGGGAATTTCATTGACATTGAAGTGAACCCCAATGGGGCATGGGGAGAATATGCCTATCTCTATGAAGTCACCTTTCTGGCAGGGGTTCCAGGACATTCCTACTCATCCAACTACACCTGGACCATCATTGAAACGATCACAGATGATGAAGGTTTCCCAATCTACAGCATCTGGGAATCCCAGAATGCCTATGAAGCCTGGTACGAAGATGGGGATACCAACTTTGTGGGCATCCTGTTTGATGCAGAAGATGATTACGGATTGTGGGAGCCTGATAGTATTTCCCGGAAAGAATTAATCGATCAGATCACAGGTGACTATCAATGGGCTATGGATGATGAAGCAAAAAAAATAATTATCAGCACAACGGGTGATCTGGACCCAAATAAATCTACATCACGGATTGGATTTATTTATCCCTGGGCACTGAGGCCAAACCTGATCAGCCGCGAAGATCAGTTCGATTACTATGACTATGGCAAGGACCAGGAAGAATGGACAGCCGATGATAAGTACTTCTATTTTGGAGCCAACACAGCAGAGTCTTGTTTAACCTATTATAATCCGAGCTATAATACGGACTGGCAGGCGACCACCATGGCAAGAACCAATTCACACAATACAGATGTTTCTGCAGGAGATATTTTTGGAAATACCTATGTCACCGACCCAGCTGATACCTACCCTTTGCTGGCTCATTCAGGATATGGTTCTACCTGGCCAAAAATAATGAATGATATGACAGGAGAAATCGAGCCTTTCTGGCCCGGATGGTGGGCCCAGGATTATAACATAAATCTTCCCGGGTGTTCCCAGTCGCGGAAGGACCCGGACTGCTGGGAAGACGTCCCCGGAAGGTTTATCTCGGATATGGATGTTTACCTGGAGTTTGATGATCGCTGGGCACACCGCGGAAACCAGGTGAATACAAATAACGAGTATGAGCAAACGGGATATCCCATGGGGATCAGGGTCATGTCTGAAGCACACTCTTACGGTGTCTCCTATGCAGAAGATATTCTTTTTGTCACTGTAAAGGTTCGAAATGAGAGCGGTGACTGGTGCGCTGAAGATGAATATGGAATACCCGTCCGGGATAAAAACGGTAACCAGATCTGCGGCGAAGGCATGGTCATGCCCGATGGCACAAAACTGAACCGGGGAAAAGGGTTTGATTATGCTGGAGTAAGCCTGGGGTTTTGGAATGATGGAGTGATCCTGACCAGTGACAAATACGGCAACAGCAGTTACTGGTCCAGCGCAGATGACTATATGAAGTATTACTGGGAAATATTTGAAGTAAATAATGAACGTATGCTGATCAGCATGGCTATGATCGGTGACTATGATGGCTACTCCGGAATTGCCGGCTACGCCATGAACCCGGACACTCCCAGCCCGGGGAATGAATTTGGACTTGTTGCCACACAATTGCTCGATTCGCCCAAGGCTACAGTACCTGTAGATCTGGATCGGGATGGTGTGATTGATATTTTTCCGGGAGAACCCCTGAAAATGACAGACTGGCACTGGCTGGACTGGTACCTTCGACCCGGTGTGACCCATCCTGAGAGTCTTTCCGGTGACTGCTACGCCGGAACTCCCGGCTGCCCCCAGGCCAGAAATAAAGAAGAATTATTTTATAAGATCATGATCGGGGACACAACCAACCTGAGTGAAAATGAACATGCCTGGCACTTTCACACCTTTGATCCCGGGACAGATCTCCCTTCCGACCTCAACCCTCATTTCGATTCCCTGGAAGGTATTGAACAGGAGATGGTATTTCAGAGACCTCCGGAAGGTGTGGATCCCTTGGTGCTAATGACCTGCGGTCCCTTTGACCTCCCTGTGGGCAGGGAAGTTCCCTTTTCCTTCTGCATTATTTTTGGGCAGAATGAAGAAGATCTGATCAATAACGCACGGTTTGCCCAGGTCATGTATAATTCCAGATACCAGGGATTTACTCCCCCAAACCGGCCCAATGTTTATGCTGAAGGAGAACTAGGCAAGGTTAGGGTTTACTGGGACAATTACGGTGAATCTTCCATGGACGTGGTAACCGGCTATGCAGATTTTGAAGGATACAAGATCTATAAGAGCAATGATGGAGGAGAAACCTGGGGTGCTGCGGATGATATGATCTACGATACAGATGGTATTTTTGTCGGATGGCAGCCGTTTCAACAGTTCGACCTTTCTGCTGAAGAAGATTCTTTGCATTGTGTATATGAGAACAATTTTGATTGTGAGCCTGAGCTGTCAAGGGGCCATTCAATCAAAGGCCAGGATCCCTATTTCCCCTGGTTCAGTTTGGGAAACGACTCAGGATTCGATATGATTCGGCTTCCAGAACTTCATGTGGTCGAAGGGGATACCTTCAGGTACATGTTTGAAGATGATAATGTCTTGAACGGGGTCGAATACACCTATGCAGTTGTCGCTTACGATATGGGCGTGGAACCTCCCTACCATGTTACTTACGTGGATATAGGTAATGGCCAGTTTGAAACCGTGGTGGATACAAATTATTCAAATCCGAATAAATGGGCCGATCCAGATGGCTATGCTTCACTAGAGAATTCAAAGGGAACAACCGTTCTAGACCGCAACTTCATACAGGTGTATCCAGGAATCACGCCCCAGGCTAATCTCAACAATGTTAAAGTGGTCCCAAATCCTTATGTCGCAGGCTCAAAATTCAATGAAACAGAGCACCTGAGACGAATCCGGTTTACCAATTTAACCGGGAATTGTACTATCCGGATCTATACCCTGGCTGGGGAACTTGTGACCACCCTAAAACACCAGAATGAATTTTCAGGGAACGCTTTCTGGGATATGAGAACTATCAACAACCAGGAAGCAGGTCCTGGATTATATATTTACCATGTCCAGGAAGATGGTAATGTTACAAATGATCCCTTTATCGGAAAATTTGCAGTTGTGCGGTAAATGGATTAGTTCTAAAAGAATTTAATTTATTGTTATTAATTATTGGCTTAGATTAATTGAAATCAAATCTTAATTAAATATAGAAAATGGGAAGTTTTATTCAATGAAAAAAGTTTATCAACCCGCTATAATATTTATCTTCCTTGTCCAATTTGTCATGGCAGCTTCCATAAAAGATAATCAACTGCCTGATTCCCGGATAAAAATGCTCAATGGAGAATACGCAAAACTCTCAGACTTTAATGAAGATGGTCCGGTAATAATTAATTTCTGGACAACCTGGTGACCCTTTTGTGAGAGGCAGTTAGCCTATCTCGATCAACTAAATTCTAATTTTACCGAAACAGGGTTAAAAGTTCTAGCGGTGAATGCAAACAAGCCCCAAATACTTAACCAGGTTAGACCCTACATCAACAAAAGAAAATATAAGTTTGATGTCTCTGTGGATCCCCGAGGTAAATTAGCAAAACAGTTTGGTGTTAAAGGGTTTCCAACATTATTTCTTGTGGATAAAGATGGAACCATTATTCATAAATCAGACGGTTATGAAGATGGTCAGGAAAATAGTTATCTTGAAGAACTGACAAAATACCTGGAAAGCAAAAACATCAACTACGCTGACTTTCAGTATAAGAAGCAACTGAACAGTAAGAAAGATGCTGTAATAGATATAGATTTTTAAATATAAGAACTAATATTCTAGGTTCTGTTATTCGACTATTTCTACATTAGTAATCATATAGATCTTCCACGCCTTAAACCATTTAATCAATAATCCCAGCGGACCAAATTTGTCACCTTTGACAAAATTATATAATACACGCTGTTGATTTATTGTATTACCTTTGTTATCTAATCGTGAATAGGTTACATCTGCAACACAGAAGTAATTAAAGAATGCATTATTAACACGAATGCTATCGATCCTTGTACTATGAAAGTTAGAGTTAGGCGAACGCTTCCAGGCGCTAAATATTGCATCAAACTCTTCCTTATCCTTTATATGATGTGGTTTATCAGCATTGAAGTGTAACACAAGTGGCATTGCAAAAAATCTGTACATGCCATCAATGTCTTTGTTATCTACTTGAGCGAAATAATCTTCTAGTATACTGATAATCAGGTCCTGTTCCTTGAAGGTGGTATCCTGTTGAGAAAAAATTATATCAGCAGTCAATAAGATAATTAAGAATATTATCTTTTTCATAGATCAGTTTAGAAGCTAGAGTAAAAAACTACTTTGATAGAGATTTTAATGAAAAGCCTGATGTGATAATAATTCCATAAAGGTTCATAGAACCTTACTATTCACTAACATCTATTTTTTCATTGAAGACTCTCTTGTGCTCTACACTGCTTCCTAGGACTCCACGCCTATAAGCTCTCTCAAGAGTACGTTTATCAATACGTGCTTGTTGTGCTGCTTTTATGTCAGCCTGACTTCCGCTGTCCACATTACTGATCATATAGATCTTCCACTCTCCTTCCACATTCACATAATGATATAACGCTCTTTCCAATTTGATCACTTGACCGTTACTATCAAGTCGCTTGTACACAACATCGGCAATACATAACCAATCATCAAAGACTTCACTCACATTAATGGTCTCACGCTTAGTACGATGGAAATCAGCTTTGGATGATTTTTTCCAAGTATTGAAAATTTCTTCAAACTCTTCCCTGGTCTTAATATTATGTGCATCATCTGTATTAAAATGCAACACCAATGGAAGTTTAAAGTAATTGAACATTCCTTCAATGTTTTTATCATCAACTTGGATAATATAATCATTCCATAAACCGATGATAAGGTCATCGTACTTAGAAGTGGTACCCTGTTGAGAAAAAACTGCCTGAGCGGCAACCAAGATAATAGTAAAAGTTATTTTTTTCATAGACTAAATTGAAATCTAATTCAGGCCTGCGGTCGGGTAAATACCGGTTCCAGCGGTGTAGATAATGAATAGTCGAAGGTATAGCCGCCCAAATTAAAAGCCAAGATGTCTTTTTCGTTTTCAATCCGGTTTTGAATGATAAACCGGGCCATCATACCCCTGGCTCTTTTGGCAAAAAAGGAAATCATCCTCAATTTACCTTCCTTGATCTCCTTGAACTGAGGAGTAATAACTTTTGCACCCAAAGCAGGTCGATCGATCGATTTAAAATATTCTACTGATGCACAATTAATCACAATATTTCTGCCATGGGATTTGAGTTCTTTATTGAATGAATGTGCCAGCCTATCATTCCAGTATTCATAAAGATTATTTCCTAATCTATTTTTCAGTTTGGTACCCATTTCGAGGCGATAAGGCATCATCAGATCCAATGGTCTTAAGATTCCATACAGGCCGGACAGAATACGAATATTATCCTGGGCAAATTGAAGATCATCGGAACCCAGTGTTTCCGCATCAAGACCAATGTATGTATCTCCCTGAAAGGAGTATACAGCTTCTCGTGAATTATCTGGTTTAAATGATTTATTCCAGCTTTTCATCCGTTCCCAGTTCAAGGTAGCCAGGTTTTCACTGATGCCCATCAGAGACATTAGATCTACAGGATCCATCTGTTTTAACTGGGCGACAAGCTCTTCAGATTGATTTAGAAATTGGGGTGGCTGAGGGCTTTCTGTGTCCGAATAACATTCATTGGATAACTTTTTTGCTGGTGAAAGTACGGTTAACATATAATGAATTTAGGCAAAACTAGATTAAACAATCACCAGCCTTTACAGGGTTCCAACTATGACACTGTTTAACCGTTCTACGAACCCGGAAGGGTCTTCCAGTTTCACACCTTCCTGGATCAGGGCCTGTTCATACAATAACAGCGCGATATCATCAAAAGACTTCTTTTTGGTCATGTCTTTTAATTTTTTAACGATTGCATGGTCTGGATTGATCTCCAGTATTGGTTTGATTTGACCCATATCGGCCTGACCCATGGATCGCATCAGTTCCTGCATCTGCGCCGTTGGGTCATGCTCATCCGCCACAATACAGGATGGTGAATCACTCAAACGATTTGATAATTTTACATCCTTCACTTTTTCGCCCAATATTTTTTTGATCTTTTTCAGTACCGGTTTAAGAGACTTTTCAGCTTCCTTATCTGTTTCATCCGAAAAATCATCTGCTGCCCCGCTGCGGTTTACAGATTTAAGATCTTTTTCATCATACTTTGGAACAGCGGTGATAATTATTTCATCTATCTCATCATCCAGAAGCAGCACTTCAATATCTTTTTTCTCATACATCTCCAGTAGGGGAGAATTACGAAGGGAAGTTTGATTCTGTCCTGTGATGTAATAGATGGATTTCTGATTCTCCCTCATCCGGCCTACATATTCTCTTAAGGACACCATGCCTTCATCCTTCGTTGACTTAAACCTGAGCAATTCTGTCAATGCATCCTTATGCTCAAAATCCTGGTACACGCCTTCCTTGATCAGCCGACCGTACTGATCATAGAATTCTGCATATTTATCCTTATCCCCAGCTACTGTTTTCAGTTTATCCAGGATCTTTTTAACTGAATTAGAGCGGATCTTTGCCATGATCCTGTTCTGCTGCAAAATTTCACGGCTTACATTCAGGGGCAGATCCGATGAATCAATGATACCTTTTACAAACCGAAGCCAGGGCGGCAACAGTTCTTTGTCATCATCAGTGATAAAAACCCGGTTTACATACAATTTGACGCCGGACTGGTAGTCAGCCCTGTATATGTCTGGTGACGCTTTCTTTGGGATAAAAAACAGGATGATGAATTCCAGGTTCCCTTCCGCCTTGAAATGCACCCATTCAAATGGGACATCCATATCGTTGGAAAAGGATTTATAGAATTCTTTGTAATCTTTGTCTTTCAGGTCATTCTTTGGTCTGGTCCAGAATGCCTTGGCATCATTGACCTGGTCAGTTTTCAGTTTCCTGCTTTTTTCATTTCCTTCCTTGTCATAATCGATCTCAGGATAGGTAAGAAAAATAGGAAAATCAATATGATCAGAATATTTCTTAACCAGGCTCTCAATCTGCCAGCGGCTGGCAAATTCCTTCCCTTCTTCATTTAGATGAAGGGTAATTACTGTACCGTTATCTTTTTTAATATCTTTCTTAATTTCAAAACCCGATTGTCCATCACTGGACCACTTCCAGGCTTCTTTATTCCCTGCCTTTTTACTGGTCACTTCCACCCGGTCTGCAACCATAAAACTGGAATAAAAACCAACCCCGAACTGACCAATGAGCTGTGAATCTTTCTTGGCATCTCCGGAAAGTTTGGAAAGGAAGGTTTTCGTACCGGACCGTGCTATGGTACCCAGGTTATCCTGAAGCTCTTTCTTGCTCATCCCGATACCGCTGTCCGTAATGGTCAGGGTCGGGCTATCGCCTTCCTTGAATTCCAGACTAATCTTGGGTTCAAATGAAAGGGATTTATGCTCATCTTTGGTCAGGGTTAAGTATCTTAGTTTATCCAAAGCATCGGAAGCGTTGGAGATCAATTCGCGTAAAAATATCTCTTTGTGAGAGTAAAGCGAATGAATAATCAGTTTTAATAATTGACTGACTTCAGTCTGAAATGGCTGCTGCGACAAGGGTTACTCCTGCAATTTTATAAGTTGATGTTTTCCTTGAAAGAAAGGGTTTTTAGGGCAGGGAAGATAAAATATGTTACCCAATAAATCCATATTCATTGATTAAAAAAATTATCCCAAAAATAAAAATCCCGCTGCTTGACGGTGCTATTTTATGTATATTGTTCTTTATCCCTATGAACAGTTTCAAGTGTAAATGCTGGCACGCAAACCGCTAGATATTTAGCACCATTTTCATCGGGTGTACTATACCTTACCCATTCACCAGCGTAAGAAATAATTGCCTGTCCCTTATTAACATAAATAGTATCCTTTTCAGTTTCAACTTTTAATCGGCCCTCCAGAACAACGGTATATTCATTGAAATCCGGACGCTGTCCAGGTTCTGACCAACCGCAAGGGGACTCCATATGTGCAATACTTAAATCATTTGTTTTGGAATTTACCAGGCCAATGTATTCATGAATAATTTTGGGTTTGGTACCGATAGATTCAACTTTTGTTGGTGATTCTAATTTTGTAGGCATCTAATTATTCCTATTGATATTTATTTATTGAAAATGTTTTTCTTCTCAAAAAGTTAAAAACCTATATAGATCCTAACCGCGCAATGCGTCAAAAAATAGTCCAGGTAAATGCAACGGCCCTGGACTAGCTTGAAAATACGTGAAGCGCCTAGAAACATTATGTGCTTGTTTGTTCGTAACAAACCAGGGTGGTTTGGGAAAGATGTGGAACTCTCCCTTTAAAATATTTCGGGGAAATGGGCTGAAGGGTGCATATACAACCGTCTTTTCCGGTTTTTCAAACAAACGGGTGTTGTGTACTACACCAATACCGCTTTGAATATCAGTACTTGTATGACCCGGGAAGGCCCCCCATGTACACTCAGCAGTTAAGAAAGCTAACCCACACCAAGCGTTCACGCCAATCGATCCATAACGCAAATCTGCTATAGCATTCTCAAAATCAGACCCTAATTGCATTATTGTTTTTGGATGAATAAGAATATTTGCACCAAGCGTTCCCCACAGTTTTTTATTGCAAAATTGTACAGCATTTTTCAGGTATTTACCTGGATCACTTCCGGGTAAAGATGTCTGCCCCAGTGCGCCAACAAATACCTCCTGATTAAACAGATATTCATCCACATTATTATTATCTAAATCAGTAATCAAAAGCCTGGGTAATTCACAGGTATCGGAATCATCCAGACCTTCACAATTCTGATATGCTTGTTTTATGCTTTCGTGGCGATCATGCGCCCCTGGGTAATAGGGTTCCCTGGGTGTGACTGTTGATATTGTTGTTTTAACCTCAGCGAGTAAATCGTCTGCAGGTTCCCACATTTCTGGTAAAACAAGTATCTGGCTGGCAATGCAATTGAAACTACCATTATGGAGCTTCTGAGTAGCGATATTTTCAGCCTGGTACTTGAGGTCGGCTTTTGACCAAGGGCCAGGAACAACTATAGTGGGGGTTACGCAACCAAGTTCTGCTGAAACGGATTTATCCAATTGTGGTTCGCCGCGTTTCTTCCTTTTCTGCCCATCTGAACCAGAACCAAAAACAATGGACTCAAAGGTCTTAGCACCACCCGTTATATGGATATGATCTATGTATTCATGTTGACATAGATATTTTCCTACATCCGCACCTCCCGAAACTATCTGTAAATACCCAGCAGATACAAAATCTTCAAAAATGGAATCAAAAATTTCTTTAAGATAATCATTTACAGGATGGACCTTTAAAACACAAACAGATTTATGAGCAAATAACCTATCCAAAACATCCAACGGCGGAATGGACGCTATATTTCCACCGCCGAGAACCAGGGATACCTGGCCACTTTGATCATCACTTTTGTAAACTTTTGCAACATTCTCAGTGAAGTTATCCTCCGTAACATCATCCTGCATCCACACCTCTGCTCTAATACCGCTTAGCAGTAGTCTTTGGTAAATGTTGTAGGGAAAAATATCTGCTATTACTTGACCGCTAGACATCGTTCGTACTTTTCCAATTGGAGGATTTTTTCCTTTATCAAGAGACTGTAAAGTACCAACCATGCTCTCGACACCATAGATCAGCGCCCAAGGCCCCGAAGCCCATTCTTCTCCAACGAGTGGTGAACTCTTCGGAATAGATTTCGCGTTTACTGCTACTGCAGCCCAATTTTCGGCTACTTCAGCAGTTTTTTTACTTACTCCTTGGAAAAGGGGAATTTTTTCAGTGATCGGAAGTCTGGCCCATTCATCTTTATGGGTATTTAAAATACCAAGGGCTTTATCTAGAACCAATGTGTCCAAAACTTATGTATGACTCTCCTACTTAGTACAATTATTTTCAAGATTAACTAGTATCAGATACAATATCTTCCTAATTAATTTAAAATGTCCATTAAAAATTATGTTTTGAATATTCTGAAAAGCCTCCATTTAGGCTAAAGACATTTTGATATCCCATATTTGCAAAATATTGTGCAGCACCTAAACTATTATTGCCATGGTAACAATAAATGATTATAGTCTCATCCAGACCTGTATTTTTTTTAAACTCATCAAGATTGTCATCCGTTAAATGTATCGCATCAGGGATATGTGCCTGCATGTAGGACTGCCCATCTCTTATATCAGCCAAGATTACATTACCCGTTTTAATAAGGTCTTTTGCATCAGTTATGTTTATAGTCTTGTTGGTAACCATTTTATCATCCATGATTGTATTAATCCTCTTTAAAAAAGTTCTAATAATTGATCGATAGACATTTAGTTAAATCTGTATCACTTATTTGGCACTCTACCGCAATGCATATTAGCTGGTACAGCCGTGTCAAAGTGTTTAGGGTAGGGTCTGTTTTTTAGCTTTTCAGCTTCAACAAAACTCTCTTTGTCAATACTGTCTCCCACGTTTGGATTCC